>Ga0114997_10004176_pt1 | contig 11218 bp, 12 predicted proteins | sample ArcticOcean_MG_C_2_FD_87045 | JGI IMG/M metagenome (GOLD analysis project Ga0114997, IMG submission 87045) | Marine microbial communities from western Arctic Ocean - ArcticOcean_MG_CB4_136 | ecosystem: Environmental > Aquatic > Marine > Oceanic | place: Arctic Ocean: Canada Basin | collected... | reverse complement strand
TGCAAGACACTACGATTCAGATATTCAACTTTATGAAAAATTTACAGCTAAAACTGGAATTAAAGTAAATATTATATCTGGAAAAGATAAAGCACTTCAGAAAAGAATAACTGAAGAAGGTGCAGATTCAAAAGCTGATCTTTATATTACTGCTGATGCTGGAAGATTAGGGGCATTCGCTGAAAAAGGAATGTTCCAAAATTCCATGTCTACTGCGATTAAAGCTGCAGTTCCATCTAACTTTAGAACTTCTAAGTGGACTGGAATAGCTAAGAGAGCAAGAATAATTTATTATTCTCCTGAAAGAGTAAGTGCAAATGATTTAAATGGAATGACCTATGAAGGTCTTGCAGATCCAAAATGGAAGGGTAGAGTTGTTATAAGACAATCTAACAATATCTATAACCAGTCACTTGTTGCATCATTAGTTAAAAATAATGGAAAAAAAGCAACAGCAGAATGGGCCAAAGGTATAGTTGCTAATATGGCTAGAGACTCTAAAGGAAACGATAGAGCCCAAATTTTAGCTGTAGCAGCTGGTGAAGCTGATTTAGCAGTAGCTAATACATATTATTTAGCTTTGATGTTATCTGGAAAAAAAGGTCCAGAACAACAAGCAGCAGCTAAAAAAGTTTTACCATTCTTTCCTAACCAAGGAGATAGAGGAACTCATATGAACATTAGTGGTGGAGGTGTATTAAAAAATGCACCAAATAAAGCTAATGCGATTAAGCTACTTGAGTTTTTATTAACTAAAGAAGCACAACAACATATAGTTAATAATACATTTGAATATCCAATGATTGATGGTGTTGAGCCGCATGCATTAGTTAAACAAATGGGTCTTGGATTTAAACAAGATTTAAATACAAGAGTAGCAAATTATGGAAAAAACCAAGCTGTAGCATTAGAAGTAATGTTAGCTGCAAAGTGGAAATAAGTAGTAAGTGAATTTTTTTTTATTTAATATTGATTTAGAGAAATCTTCTGATGTATATGGGTCTCAATCTCAGAAAGCTTGTGATCCATGTGCAGTAGAGTGTGAAAAAATTAATAGAAAAATAAATAATAGAAAGTTATCAGATATTAAAGATGATGAGGTTACACATATTCTATCTCTCTTTAATACATAATTTTCTTTTTAATAATTGTGCTCATAATCTCTCAAAAGGTATTTACCCTACCTAATTTGTTTATGAGTACTAAAAAATTAAAATGAAAGTAATACAATAATATAGTTATTAGAGTATTATAAATTATGAAAATTAAAAATATTAATATTTGGTACTTAGCATCCTTTTTTATATCTTTAATTGTGGCCGCTCCCATTCTAACTGTATTTAGTAGTTTTTTTGATACTACTGGAGACTATAGTTCAATATTAAAAAATACTTTTCTTTATGATTATATATACAACTCTCTAATACTTTTAATGGGTGTTTTATTTTTAACATTTATAATTGGTGTTGGGTGTGCTTATTTAGTTTCATTTTACAGCTTTCCAGGTGTAAATTTTTTTAAATGGTCTCTAATTTTATCTTTTGCAGTGCCGGCTTATATTTATGCTTATTCATTAACAGCCTTTTTTGAGAATTATGGAACAGCTTTTTCAATTTTAAAAAACCTATTTGGTGAAGGTAATTATAATTCTCATATTCCTAAATTTGATGGGATGATGGGTGCTATAATTTCAATATCATTTTCATTATTTGGATACGTGTATGTTTTGACGAGAACTTCGTTTCACTATCAATCTCAAAATTTAATAGAACTCGGAAAAAATCTTGGTTTTTCAAAAGAAAAATCTTTTTTTAAAATAATACTTCCTTCTGCTAGACCTGCAATAGTAGCAGGTCTTTCTTTGGTTGCAATGGAAACTTTATCAGATTTTGGTTCTGTATCTTTTTTTGGTATATCTACTTTTACTACAGGAATATACAATGCATGGATTTCTTTTGATGATCTAGCTTTAGCAAATAGGTTGTCATTTTATTTGTTAATCTTTATTCTTGGATTATTTATTTTAGAAAATTTTTCACGAAAAAAAGCACAATATCACACATCTATAAAAAGTGGTTTTAAATCAAAATCAGTAATTAATTTGTGTGGCTATAAATCATTTTTAGCTTTTTTTTTTTGTTTTTTAGTTTTTTCAATAAGTTTTTTATTCCCAGTTTTACAAATGCTTTATTGGACGATTATTTTTCCAAAGCATCTAGCTGATTTAAATTTGATAAAATTATTTTCAAATACTATAATTTTAGTAATTTTATCAAGTTGTTTATTAATTTTTTTATCTTTTATATCAAATTATGGAAATAGAGTTTCAAAAAGTAAATTCCTGGAAATGTTAACAACCTTTTCAATATCTGGATATGCAATACCTGGAATTATCCTGGCAGTAGCATTCATCACTTTCATTTCTTGGTTTGATAATAATATTATAAATTTCTTTGAATTTAAGACTATAAAGCCAATTTTTATAGGATCTATTTTGGGACTAGTTTTTGTTTATTTCATTAGGTTTTATTCTTTAGCCAGCAATGGAATCAAATCAGGTTATTTAAAAATAAACTACTCTATTGATGAAAGTGCATATTTATTGGGCTATTCTAAATTTAAAACATTTAAAAATATTCATATTCCTTATTTAAAAAATTCAATTTTATTAATTGGAATTTTACTAGCTATTGAAATTATTAAAGAATTACCAATTACATTGATTATGAGACCTTTTAATTTTGAAACCTTTGCCACAAAAGCATACATTCTTGCATCTCAAGACTTACTTGAGGCAGCTGCGGCACCGTCATTATTTCTTATAGTTATTGCAAGTTTTTTTATTTTAATTACATCTAGATATATTCTCAAGGATTAAAATATGAAAAAAAATTTTTTAAAAATAGACAATGTAACATTTGCTGCTAGTGCAAAAAATAAAGTTAGCAATGTTTCACTAACGATAGAGAGTGAAGGAGATATCATTTGTTTATTAGGCCCCTCGGGAATAGGTAAAACTACTATACTTAGAACGATTGCTGGTTTAGAAAAAATTCATTCAGGAAAAATTTTACTGAAAGATAAGATATTATCATCAAAAACTACACATATTGAGCCAGAGAACAGAAACATATCGATGGCATTCCAAGATAATTCACTCTTTCCACATTATAACGTATTAGAAAATATTAAATTTGGTGCAGAAAGAAATAAAAATAAAAAAAAAGGTTTAAATATTAATGAGATAATTAAATTTCTTCATATTAATCATGTGTTAGATAAATTTCCACATCAAATAAGCTCTGGTGAAGCGCAAAGAGCTTCATTAGCAAGATCATTATTATCTAATCCTGATTTGTTATTATTGGATGAGCCACTGTCAAATGTAGATCAAAGCTTTAAAGAAGAAATTCAAGTTAGATTAAAACAAATATTAACTGAACAGAAAATTACTACAATTATTGTTACGCATGATTCTTATGAGGCTTTTTATTTAGGCACAAAATGTGGAATAATTTTAAATGGTCATTTAAAACAATATGATGATCCTTATAACGTGTATCATTTTCCAAATTCTGTAGAAGTTGTTAATTTTTTAAATAGAGGAATTTTAATTCCAGCTAAAGTTACTGGAGAAAATAGCTTAGAGAATGATGATTTAGGTACAATAACGGGTAACTTCATTAAACACTATCCAAAGGGTTCAGAAGTTCAACTATTACTTCAACCAGAAGATTTAGAACATGATGATAAAAGTAACCTAAAGCTGGAAGTAGTTGATAGAAAATTTAGAGGAACTAATTTTATTTATACACTTAAAACAGAAAGTAATAAATTAATACCTGTATTTGTTCACTCACATCACATTCATCAACATGAAGTTGATGAAAAATTCGGCATTAAAAGACCTATTAATATTGATCACATAGTCTGTTTCTAATACAAGGCTATTATTTATAAATGAATAATAAGCTTAAGATTTTTTCCAAAGGAATATTTGATGTAAGTCCATTAATGATACCTGTAGTTCCATTTGGAATTATTTTTGGGGTACTGGCAATTGATATGGGGTTAACTCCTTATTTAACAATGGCAATGTCAATAATAATTTTTGGTGGAGCCTCTCAAATAATTTTTTTACAATTATTTTCTAGTGGAGCATCTTCATTAGTAATTTTAAGTTCTGTTGGAGCTGTAAATTCAAGACACTTATTATATGGAGCAGTTCTTTCAGAACATTTATCTGGTCTAAGATTAACTTGGAAAATTATTGTTTCTTATTTTCTTGTTGATCAAGCTTTTATAATTTCAAACGATTATTTAAAAAAAAGTAAAGATGAAAATAAATATTTTCATTTACTTGGCTCTGGTTTTACATGTTGGTTTATCTGGCAAATTACAACATTTCTTGGAATAATCTTGGGGTCAATAATACCAGCAAAACTAGGACTAACTTTTGCTATACCTTTAACATTCCTTGCATTATTAGTTAATGATTTTAGAAAATTAATTAATGTTATAGTGATTATAGTATCTGGAACAGTTGCAACTTTTGGTTACCAAACTATACCATTTAAGGCTTATGTAATTGTTGCTGCACTATCTGGTTTATTTGTTGCTTTTATTCTAACTAAATTTATAGGAAAAAAAAATGACTAGCTGGTCTTTAATCATTTATTGTGGTCTTATTACTTTTCTTACAAGATTTTCTATGATTGCTTTGCTTAAAAAGGAAATGTTCAATGATAGGATTAGAGAGGTTTTATCTTATGTACCTTCAGCAATCTTCCCCGCAATAATATTTCCTGCAATTTTTCTTGATAACTCAGGTGTTTTAGATATTGAAAGCAATCCTAAAGTAATAGCGGCAATAATTGCTACGGTAATAGGTGTTTTAAGTAAAAATATTCTTGCAACAATTTTTTCAGGATTAATTTCTTATTGGATGTTGATTTTTTTATTCAATTTTTAAAAAATAAACATCCAAAAATTAAAATATATATAAAAAAAATATATACAAATTTTTGATATTTTATTTTTTTTTAATTTTAGTATAAATCTAATTGCGCTGAGTTAAGTTTACTTGCAGAGCGCGTTATAAATCCTGCTAAAGCGACATCGAACCACCGCTTTAGACAGGTGGTTTTTTTTACTTTTTAAATTAAACCGGGTAGTTGAACTTTATTGTGCACCCTGCATTAGCTTAAGCACTAAAAAGGAGAAAAAAAGGACTATGTGCTTAACCCTCTTGTTAGAATGTTACCTTTTTTCTCTAAAAAAAAATGGAGATAAAACATGAGTACAAATAGATTAAAAGAAAGATTAGATCAAGGACCAGTTGTATGTGCTGAAGGTTTTTTATTTGAAATTGAAAGACGTGGATACATGTCGTCAGGCGAATTTGTTCCAATGGTATCACTAGATCATCCAGAGGTATTAGAGAACCTTCATAGAGAATTTCAACATGCTGGATCTGATATCGTTGAAGCTTTTACTTATAATGGGCATAGAGAAAAAATGCGCATCATTGGTAAAGAAGAACTTCTTGAACCATTAAATCGTTCAGCGTTGAAAATCGCAAAAAAAGTTGCACTAGATACACCAAAAGGAAGTAAACCAAATTTAATGGCAGGTAATATTTCAAATTCAAATATTTGGAAACATAACGATCTAAAATCGCAAAATGAAGTTGAGAAAATGTTTAGTGAGATGGTTGGATGGGCAGTTGATGAAAGTGCGGATATGTTGATTGGAGAAACTTTTTATTACGCAGAAGAAGCTTTCAAGGCACTAGAAGTAATGAAAAAAACAGGATTACCTACCGTGTTAACAATATCACCTATGGGTGAAAACAAAATGAGAGATGGAAAATCTGTTGTTGATACGTGTAAAGAACTTGAGCAACTTGGAGCAGATGTTGTTGGTTTAAATTGTTTTAGAGGACCAGCAACAATGTTTCCATTCTTAAAAGAGATAAGAGAAGCTGTTAAATGTCATGTAGGCGCCCTACCTATTCCGTACAGAACAAGTAAAGATTATCCAACATTTTTTAATTTGCCAGATAGAAGTAATTGTGAATGCCCTTCACCACATGGAAGAACATTTCCAACAGCTCTAGATCCACATTTTTGTAACAGATATGAAATAGGTAAATTTGCTAAAGACGCTTATACACTTGGTATTAATTATCTCGGTGTATGTTGTGGTGCAAACCCAATGCTTATTAGAGAAGTGGCAGAGTCAATTGGATTAAAAGTTCCAGCAAGCAAATATAGAGAAAATATGGAAAATCATTTTATGTATGGAAAAAATAAAAGAATTCCAAAACATATAAGTGATTATGGAGACAAAGCATAAAAAATTAATAAAGGCATTTAATCAATTTATGCACCTAATATTTACTAAATCAATAAATATAGCTAATCGAGCTTTAGAAATTATAGATAGAATTAAAATTTTGTAAACCTGCATTGAAATTAGGTCTAGCAAAATCTTGTTAATTGGCATTAATAAAAGTATATTACCTTTATGAAAAAAATATTTATTTTAATATTCACATTAATTTCATTTAATTCCTTTGCAGTCGATAAAAGCACAACGTTTAATAATGAAATCTTCACAAAAGCACAATTGGAAGGTAAAACAGTTGTTATAAATTCTTGGAATGAAACTTGCATAGTTTGTAAAAAACAAATCAAGATATTAGATAAAGCTGAAAAAGAATTTAAAGACATTCTTTTCTTGAGCTTTGAGCAGACAAAAAACAAAGATATAGCTAAACAATTTAGTATAGATTATTGGACAACAATTGTTATTTACAGAAATAACAAAGAAGTATACCGAAGTATTGGGCAGACTGATAAATCTAATATTTATTTAGGAATAACATCTCTTTAGAAACCTTCAAGTTTCCATTTTTTAAGACCACCAATTAAATGTAAACAATTATTGTAATTGTAAGATTTTGACACTTGTACAGCCAAAGTAGATCTTTGACCAATTGCACAATAAAATAAAACTCTCTTATTTTGCATTTCTTTTTTATTTGTATTTAAATAGTCACTAATTTCTGGAAAAGGAACTGAAATACTATTGTTAATTTTTCCATTTTTATTAATCTCACTTTGCTCTCTAAGATCAATTAATATTCTATTTTTTTCAGATAAAAATTTTTTAAATTCTTTAGGTTCGACTCCACTATTAACTTTTTGTTTATTAAAATTTATACCTAATTTTAAATTGTTGGGAACTGCAACATCCATTAATTTAGGGTCTGGTAAGTTTAAATTATTCATAATTTCAACATATTCGTCTACAGATTTAACTTGAAGTCGGGGGTTAAATTTTTTTTCTTCAAGAATAGTACTTACTGTATCTCCTTTATAATCATGAGCAGGATAAACTAAAATGTTATCAGGTAATTTTAGTAATTTTTTGAAAATTGAATTATAAGAGTCTACTGAGCTTCCATTTTGAAAATCAGTCCTTCCAGTTCCTCTAATTAATAGTGTATCTCCTGTAAAAACTCGATCTTTCATTAAAAAACTAAAACTTTCAGAAGTGTGACCCGGAGTAAATAAAGCTCTTAATTCAAGTCCTTTAATTTTTATTAATTCTTCATCTGAAACTTGCATTGAAACAACATCGGCAGGAGTTTTGTCTCCCATTATTGTTACACAATTAGTTTGATCTCTTAGTTCTGCAATTCCAGAAATATGATCAGCGTGAATATGAGTGTCGATTACTTTTACTAATTTTAGATCTAATTCTTTTAATAACTGAATATACCTTTCTACATTTTCTAAAACTGGATCTATTATTAGGGCTTCTTCTTTTTTTTCGTTTGCAATTAAGTATGTATAAGTACTAGAAGTTTTATCAAAGAGCTGTCTAAAAATCATAATCCAATTTACTATATTTAAAATATCTTATATTAAAACCATATTAAAATTTAAAAAAATAACCAATGTTATCTAATAAAATTAAAGATTATTTAAACGAATACATCAATCAAGAGGTTTATGTTCAAGTTGCTGTTGTAAAAGGTAAAAATAAAATCACAACAAATGCAGCAATTAATAAATATTTTGAAAGTAATCACTTTAAAGAATTGGCAGAGGGAAAGCCTTACAATACTTTTTTAAGTGACTTAGAAGATAAATGTTTAGGAAAATTACTTAACTCTCCAATGAGAGATAGTAAAACAGACGATGAAATTATTATCGAGTTACAGAGAAAACTTAATGAATTAAAAACTGAAGAATTAAATGATACTTACTGGGAAATTGAAACTGGTGAGTTTCTTAGAGGCCAAGATATTGAAGAAATAGAAGAAGAAAGAAATATTTTAATTAAATTTGTAACATCTAAAGACAAAGCACATGACACAGTAACCACTCTTTGTAAGAATTACGAAAAACTGTGTAAAGAAAAGTATCCAGAAGCTCCATTACCATTGGGAATTTTAGACAATAAATGAAAGTTTTTGGTTTAAATTTTTTAATTATAGTTTATAAAAAATATAAGGGGTGTCGTAACTGACTGAGATTAAACCCTAATAACCTGTCCGGTAATTCAGAAAGGGAAAACATTGGATAAAATATACTTTATAAGTCAATCAACATCACTAATATTTGTTATAACTATAAGCTTAACCTTCACATTAGTGGGATTAATTTATTCTAAAAAATATCAAGGAATTAATAATTACTTAACCGCCAATAGAAATATTGGTTTTTTTTCATTAACCACGAGCTTAGTTGCATCAGCTCTTGGAGCTTGGATTTTATTTGGTCCAGCTTCTGCTGCAACATGGGGTGGAATAGGTGCTGTTATCGGTTATGCATTAGGAACTGCTTTTCCAATGATCTTTTTAATTTCACTTGGAAAAAAAATTAGAAATGAATTTCCTAAAGGATCTACGTTAATTGAATTTTTAAGAAGAAGATTTGGTAAAAATTTATTTAAATTTATTTTGTTAATGACTGTGTTTTATATGTTTGTCTTTCTTTGTGCGGAAGTTACAGCTGTAGCAATATTGATAAATTATATATCTGGCACTGAGTTATGGATTACATCTTTAATTATTTTAGTCGCAACTCTTGCTTACACACTTTATGGTGGGTTAAGAGCATCAATTTTTACTGATAATATTCAAATGATTGTAATTGTAATTTTATTTTTGATATCAATATTTTATTTAACATCATTTATAGGAGATGAATTTTCATTCTCATTCATTAAAGAAAAGAGCCCACACTTATTAAGTGGAAGCTATATGCCAAATTACACAGCAGGTTTAACTTTCTTTATTGCAGTTGCTGCAACCAATCTTTTTCACCAAGGTAACTGGCAAAGAGTATATGCTGCAAAAAATAATGAAGTATTGAAAAAAAGTTTAATTGTTGCATTCATTGTAATTATTCCAATTGTTTTACTTATGGGTTTTAGTGGATTAGTTGCCGTATCGGTTGATCCAAAAGTTATACCAGACTTAGGTTTCTTTTCTTTATTACTAAGTGATCAAACTGAATTTTTATCATTAGTTATTGTGATACTTGGTTTATCTTTAACAATTAGTACTGTTGACACTTTAGTTAATGCGATATCAAGTTTGATAGTAGTTGATGGTAAAGCGACATTTAACTTTAACAAAAAAACAAACTACTTAAAACTTTCTAAATATTTTATTGTTATTTTAGCAATCTTTGCTTTTGTTATAGCTTCCAAAGGATTTAGCGTTTTATATTTATTTTTATTAGCTGATTTATTTTGTTGTGCATTTGTAATGACTGTTTTTTATAGTTTTTATAATAAAAAGTTAAATGCAAAAACAGCATACATTTCTATTATAGTAGGATTGATAGGTGGTTTTCTTTTATTTCCAGTTCCAGACTTTTCTAAAAGTTTATTAGTTGGAATAATGCTGCCTAGTGAATTGTTTCCAGCTTTTGTGTCACAATCTTTGTTATTTTTATCTTTTATTATTGCAACTTTTCTCCCATTGGTATTTTGGGGGATAAGTAAGCGTAAAAAATTGTAATAGAGTTAATAATAACTATATACATCTAAGTAGATGTCTGAAAATCAAATTGTTATTAATGACCTGTCAAAAGTATATGATAATGGCTTTAGTGCACTTAAAAAGGTTAGTCTAAAAGTTAAACAAGGTGAAATTCTTGCAATGCTTGGACCAAATGGAGCAGGAAAGACAACGTTAATTAGTATAATTTGTGGAATTGTTAAACCATCTTCAGGAACTGTAACTATTAATCAGTTTGATATTATAGAAGATTACCGTGAAACAAGGTCTATAATAGGAATGGTTCCTCAAGAACTAAACTTAGAATCTTTTGAAACAGTTTTTGATACTGTGTCTTATTCGAGAGGACTTTATGGTAAATCTCCTAATCCAGAACACATCGAGAAAATTTTAAAAGATTTAAGCTTGTGGGATAAAAAAGATCAAAGATTACGACAATTGTCTGGTGGAATGAAGCGAAGAGTTTTAATTGCTAAAGCTTTATCTCATGAGCCAAAAATATTATTTCTAGATGAGCCTACGGCTGGCGTTGATGTTGAACTTAGAAGGGACATGTGGCTAGTGGTTGAAGAATTAAGAAAAACAGGTGTTACTATTATTTTAACAACTCATTATATTGAAGAAGCAGAAGCTATTGCTGACCGAGTAGCTGTAATTAATCAGGGTGAAATTATTGTAGTTGAGGATAAAAAAGAATTAATTAAGAAAATGGGTCATAAAAAATTAACAGTTGAACTACAGGACGAGATTGTAAAAGTTCCAGATGGATTATCTAAATATAACTTAGGTATTGGTGAAAATAAAATGTCATTAATTTATATTTATAATGTTCAAGCTGAAAAAACTGGCATTACTGATTTATTACAAGGTTTAAAAGATGCGGGTTTAAGATTAAAAGACTTAATAACAGAACAAAGCTCATTAGAAAAAATTTTTGTTAATTTAGTTAAGGAAAATAATGAAAATTAATTATTATGGATTTAAAGCTATATATCTTCATGAGATGAATAGATTTAGAAGAACTTTAGGTCAATCTCTTCTTTCACCTGTAATATCTACATCATTATATTTTGTTGTTTTTGGTTCAGTCATAGGAAGTTATATTCAAAAAATAGATGGTGTTAGTTATGGTTCATACATAGTGCCAGGGTTATTGATGCTTACTTTATTAACTCA
>Ga0114997_10004173_pt1 | contig 11222 bp, 7 predicted proteins | sample ArcticOcean_MG_C_2_FD_87045 | JGI IMG/M metagenome (GOLD analysis project Ga0114997, IMG submission 87045) | Marine microbial communities from western Arctic Ocean - ArcticOcean_MG_CB4_136 | ecosystem: Environmental > Aquatic > Marine > Oceanic | place: Arctic Ocean: Canada Basin | collected... | reverse complement strand
TTGGGTGAATCTACAGTGATTGCGGAGACTGGAGAATGTATAGTCTGGGCTCGATCGCAAAACGTTTGGTACGGGACGATGCCGAATTGGGATACGAGTTTGGTGGAAGATATGAGTGGATGGACTGGAAGTGCACATGAAGGCTTTGGTGGAAGAAGTACATTCAATGCTGATATTTCAAAGTGGGACACAGGGAAAGTGACTGATATGTATTCTATGTTTTATCAAGCTTCTGCGTTCAACCAAGACATTGGGAGTTGGAACACAGAAAAAGTGACTAATATGCAAAGTATGTTTTATGTCGCTCCTGCGTTCAACCAAGACATTGGGGAGTGGAACACAGCGCAAGTGACTGATATGGAATTTATGTTTCAGTCCGCTTCTGCGTTCAACCACGACATTTCCTCATGGACTGGAACGGCGGCGACGACAGCGCAAACTAATATGTTTTACGGCGCAACTGCGTTTCAAGCGAAATTCTCGTGCACCAACGCCATCACCGGACCGGCCAGTTCGTGCGCAGGTCCCTCGCCAATTCCAGACGCGAGCTGGCATACTTTCGTCAAGGATTGTTTGGCTGAATCTGACGCGATTGGAGTGACCGGAGCGTGTATAAACTGGGCTCGATCGCAAAACGTTTGGTACGGGACGATGCCAAATTGGGATACGAGTTTGGTGACGGATATGAGTGGATGGGACAATGGTCCCCGAGGTTTTCATGGTTTATCTAGTTTCAACGCCGATATTTCGAAGTGGAACACGTCAGCACTAATGGCTATGAACGCTATGTTTGAGGGTACCACGTCGTTCCAACAAGACATCGGGGGTTGGAAGACGGAAAAAGTTACAAACATGTGGGCGACGTTTAAAAATTCTGCTTTTAACAGAAATATTTCGGGATGGGACACGTCTGGAGTAACGGCTATGAACGCTATGTTTCGTGGTGCCACTGCATTTAACCACGACATTTCCTCGTGGACTGGAGATGCCGCAACTACTCAGCAACCGTACATGTTTGAAGGCGCGACTGCGTTTCAAGCGAAATTTAAGTGCACCGACGCCGTCACTGGTCCTGCGAGATCGTGTGTATTGAAGTAAAGCTACTGGGCCAAGTCTTATTGTCCGCTAGGTTCATGGGTGTATAATAACGACTACACGACGAACGAAACGAATCCTGGTTCCGTAGGTACACCGGAGGCGTGCATCGAGCTGGTTCGCACGGAGTGTCCGACCTCCAAAATCGCCAACATGGGTTCAGAGGGTGATTGTTGGTGTCAATATCACGACGGTTCAGTCACGGAAATCGTCGCCACCGGCACGAGCGGTTATATGGCGTGCCTCCTGGCATAAAATCACGTTGTTTTTAAAAACCACCTTTACTTATACCTTAGAAAAGTATCGTCACGTTTTGGGGCGACGCTGTGGCGAGAGCTCTAAATAGTAACGTAGCGATAAAAACGTCTAAATACATGAATCATTTAAAACTAAACCATCACCTTTGTCATCTCATAGGGAACGGGGGCCCTACCGGCCCCGTTTCTCTGTCCATTTTCTGGTCGGTTTCACATCCCACGCTGTTTCCCTCTTGCAGTCTTGCAACTCGCGCTGGAAAAATTCAAAACATCTCTCACAGCGTTTGTTTGAATTTCGTCTTCATAAAAAAATAATGCAAGTCGAAGACGCGTATCCGACTGCAAACGACGGGTTTCAAATCGAGTTCCTCCGATGGGGTGGCGGACGTAATTTTGCGAACAACGCGTCGTCCTCCTCCTCCTCCTCGTCCCCCTCGTCGCGTGCTCCAGAAAACGTCGTGATACTATTGCACGGATGGAAATGAGAGGTAAAAAGAGAGGTGTCGAAGATGATTCAAGATTCGAGAGGCGACCTGTCAGAAAAGAAGAAAAAAAATTTATGAACGTCTTTTGTGATGAAATCTGTTCGTAGTATTCATAGAAGAGTATGTATTAAATGTACTCGGGTAACCCGTCCAAAACTTGGTCAAATTCGACTCGAAATTCCTCCTTGCCACGGTTACTCGTTCCACTGACGTATAAGACTTTATTCCCGTCGTTCTTTTGGACTCCCCAAACTTGAGAGTGACTCAGTAAGGAGAGGAAGGAGGTGACGAGTAATCCGGCGAAACCGGCGTAGACGAAAGGGACGCCGGGGTCGGTTTTCAATTCTAAGCCAGTCGCGCCGGATATTTCTTCGACGACTAAGGAGATGTTATCCACATCGATTGGTTTTTTGGAGGTTGGTCGTCGAACGCCGACGAAGGCGCCTTTGGAATCGTAAATGGCGACGGATTGGAAGTCTCGCGCGACGAGGGAGACGCCTTTTTTGTTTTCGTTCGCGTCGGCGTCGTCGCCGATAGGGAGGAAAGTACCCCAGATTTTCCCTTTGAAATCGCCTTTGTTTTCCAAATTAGCCATCGGTAACACGAGCTCTTCTCGTTTACCAATACTACTACTACTACTACTACTGCTTTTACTGCTACTACTGCTCCTGCTGCCGCTCTCGCTATTAGTATCACTATTCGTCGCGTCCACCTCGACTTTTGGTATAACCGTGACTCTCATTGAACTCATAGACCAATCCGTTTGGTACATAGTCACGCCTCCGTAACGTAAAGGCACGTTCACCGATATCACTTTGTTATCCACCTCGTTACCTTTCTCGTCAATGACGGATAAGTTGGAATAAAATTGACTGACTTGACCGCTCGGTAAATAATCGATGGTGAAATCCTTCACGAAAACTTGATTCGTTTTCGCGAATTTTGGGACTTTCGATAACGGTGATCCTCTGGTTAACCCGTCCGCAATGGTAAAACTGGTATCTTCCGGTGCCATGATAGATCCACCGAGGCCGCCTAATGCGCTATACGCGCACCCGCCTAACGTTAACAGAAGCGCGAAGTGAACGCCAATCGGCGCCAATCGCCCAATCAAACCTTTAAACGCGTATAAATATTGCTCTTTATCTTCCTCTCTCAAGAAAACTTGGTACCCTCGTTCGGCTAAGCTGTTCGCTAAATCTATCACGCTCGCATCTTTCACGCTCTCTCGTTCGTCCATGGCTTTCGAGTTGACTAAAAATTTCGGTTTCTTGATAAACTTCCACTTTGCGGCGACTCGCCACACCGGTAACTGTTTCGTCGCCGTACACGCCGTCAACGAAACCGCCAACAACGATAGTAACGATAAGAAATACCACGTCGTATACACGTGGTCTAACCCGCTATTCAAAATGAGTGTAAAATCCAACATACCGAAAAGCGGCGCGTCCTCGCCGACTGGATAATTTTCCACGTACCACGCGTAACTTTTATTCTGTTCGATGACGGTCCCTAAAGCCGAGAACCCCGCGATGGCGCCAAACTCCGAAATTGCCAACGGTAGCGAAGACAATTGCTTCAACGCCTTCTTAAACGTCTTTTTTATATCGCTCATTAAGAACTCGTTAAACGCTCGGTCTTCTTCTTCTTTCGTTCGCATCGTATTTGTCCCGCGAATTGTCGGTTCGGGCGCTTTATTCTTCTCGTCACCACCGTTCGCGGCGGCGACAACGCGTCCTCCTCGCAACTTCTTCTTTCTTATGGTCGTAGTATTCGTCATCATCATCAGCGTCGTAAAAGTCGTCGCATCCCTGAAGCGTATTATTTTGTGTTCTTCTTCTACACCACTCGAAGAAAGAAGACAACAATATTTCACACTCCTACTCCTTCTCGTCGTCGTCCTTTTACTCGTCGTCCTACTCGTTTTCGAAGATGATGAGAAACGCGAAGACGAGTTTTGACGATGACTTTGAGGACGAGCAGAATAAGTAATCATCATCTCACTATCTATAAAAGTCGGGTGGTGGAAATGAAATCTCTTTGAAAGACGTCGACGCCGTCGCACGCTTTAAAACACAATTGGAATTAAAAAAGAATAAACTTTGCTCAGTAAAGTATCTCTTCGTCTTCTTTGAGCAACAACAACAACAACAACAACTTTTGTCCTTTGCGCGCGTGTGCGTGTGTATATACAGAGAGAGAGAGAGAGAGAGCTCTGACTGAGTCCCGTCGACTTTTTTGGGGTCAACAACAACAACAAAGAGTTTACTATTAACTTGTGAGAGATGAGGCTTGGAATACTACGACTACTACTACTACGAATACAAACGAACGCGCTTCATCGAGTCAATGAATAATACTCTATACTACTGTTTTTACTCTACTCCATCTCGGAACACTCGTAAATCAAACCTAAGTTATCGACTATTTTGTGCCAGACCATGCACGACGGGTTCCCGCACTGGACCCAGGTCGTCCCGGTGGTTAAGTTTGCTTTGTTTACTCTTCGCTCGGTTCGAGTTTCTGTTGTTGATGTGTTTCAACGCGTACAATCGGTTTTCAGAGAAAGAGAGAGAGGAGTAATACTTTGGTCAGAATCTTCTTACGATACATAATTACGAATGAAAAAGAGAGAGAATGAGAAACTTTGTTGTGATTGATGATGAAAGAAACGTACCGCACTTGTTGCAGGTGAACAACATCTTCGTCGCGCGTCGACTCGAGTGTAGTATTGGGATTCCACCAACCTTCTCTTCTCCTACATTTTCTTCCGTTGTTATCGTCGACGACGACGACGACTCGGCTTCAATCCGTAGCCTACTAGGCGGCTGTTCGGATGCTAACGAAGAATCATCGAGAGTATCATCATTCGTCGTGCTATTATTATTAGTGTTATTACTGCTGCTGTTGGAAAACGGAGACTCGGAGACGACTTTCCAAGACGGTTGTTCTTCCGAAGACGATTCTTCAGACGTCTTCCTTACGAAAGAACGATTCAAACGACGAGAAGTGGAAGAAGAAGAAGAGTTCGTCGTTCTTCTTTGGAGGCGGCGATGGTCGAGGTGGTGCGAGAAAACGCATGAGCAGTGGTACGAACGGGACGTCATGTTTAATTTTTAATCTGTTCCGAAGACGAAAAGTGAGGGAAACGAAAAGACTTTTGGACGCGATATCATAAACGCAAAGGAGTAAACGCGAATACGACGCGTAAGTAAGGGTAGTGTACTTGCTTTCAACTAAAAAATCGCGCACAGCTCAAAGCGAAATGAACCCGGGCGTTTACCATTACATAAAATAAACACTATTATTTTCACTCTCTCCGTCTCTCGCTCTCTTTTTCTCTATGTCTCCGAGAGTTCTATTCTCTCGTCGATGCAAAAAGTTCTTCCTCTCTCTCTCTCTTTCTCTCTCTCTCTTCTCTGAGTGTTCGTAAAAGAAAACGCGATTTATTACAAATCGCAACCGTAAGCCGTTCAACTGCAAAACGCACACCCTCTTTCTCTCTCTTTCTAAATAATTCTTAATATATTTTTAAATTAGATGATTAGAAAGCGGCGAGGATGGCGTCCGCCTTAGAGGCAGCCACCGCGGCCAACGGGGAGGCGGTGTCCAAGTCCTTCGATCGGATGGCAAAGTCAAGCGATTCGATGGTCTTGAACAAGTCCTTGGCGGCATCCGCATCACCACCCTTCTCCGCGACGAGGTTGTTGACGTCAAATCTCAAAGTGTACACAGCACGTCTCAAAGCGTTACCGGCTTGGGTCCAGTACTTCTTGTTGACGTATTCCGAAACTTCCCCGGACAAACGGGCCGTCGCTTCCTTCGCTCTCGCCGCAGTTTGCTCCGTGGACAATTTTTGCAAAAAAAATCTGGACGCCCCGTCGCCTTTCGTGGATTCGTTGATGTTCAAGTCACGCGCCTGTTGTAAGAGAAGAGAAGAAGAAGACTTGTTGGTAAGAAGAGAACACGACGACGAAAAAATTCCTCTCAAATAACGAACTCTTTTTTCGTCTTCCAACCAGTACAAACGAATCAATAAAAATCGGATGACGCAGAAAAGAGGAAAGATATCGTCTTATTTTGCTCTTTTCAGTCTCACCCAGTTTTGGTTGGTTTTTGCGAGAACTCTTTTTTTTTCCCAAGGAAAGCGCGCGCGAAAGTTTCGGAAACGAATACGTTTCAATTCCAAGCGAAGGACGAAATACATACCTCGTAGATGAGCTGCAAACCACCAACGTTTTCGGCTCTCTTATCCGTGAGCTCGATGGCGTTCATCGCCAACGCCGGGGACGCTTGCAACGCGATGACAGACGCGGCGACGAAGGAGATGCTCTGTTTTTTTTTCAATTTTTTGCGAAAGCAAAGAAGACAAAAAGGAAAGCAAGGAAGAGCGTTCCAGAAGAGGAGAATGATGATGGAAGAAAGAGAAAAATTTCGGTGAGTGAAAACGCCCACGACGGATGCTAAAATAAACGTGGAATTCTACTCGAACGCGAGGAAAACGTAGCTAAATATCACTTTTATTCAAATCGATGCGAACATTTTCGTTTTTCCATTCGTGACTGCGTATTCGAACCACCGATCGGCGCGCGATTACAAAAGAAATCGAGAGGAAGCGAAGAAATTTTTGTACCTTCTTGGCGAATTCGTTGGACGCTTGGACGCCGACGACAACCTTTTGGGACTTCTTGGCGGCAGATTTGACCGAAACCAAGTTGGCGGTGAACGATGAAGTTAAAGCAGACATCTTTATTCTAGTTTTTTGTGTGTAGTTATGGCGTTTCCGGAGCGAATTTCTTCGAATTCTTTGCGATGGCTCTTTGGCACAAAAAAGTTGTTCTCGTAGATTTTCGGAATCTGATTCTGACATCAGAGAATTTTTGTTGGTTGTGCAAAAAAAAGAGAGGAACGCCCCCACAGAAAAAGGAAACAACAAAAGGAAACAAAACGCGGAGGACAATGTAGCTTCGGTGTGCGAACAAGACGCATGAAAAACGTGCGGAAATGAGAGTACCACCTGTGAGTGTGCGTTCCCATGAACGCGTTCAAAGCGAGTCTTTCTAAAGCGCGCTTTTAAACAGTGCAAAACGAAAAGCACGCGCTCTATTTTTCTAGTACTTGTTTTTAAAAAAAAGAGCCTCTGGCGAGATAAATTTTTATTTAACGCGCATAATAACATTTTCCCGAGTCCAAACGCACGTTTTGGGGATATTAATATATTATTCGAATTATTTGTTAAATATATATGGTAAAATCATATATTTACACGAAGTTTATTTATTGTTTAAATTTATTAATTATTTAAATTTTAGTAAGTGGATTTTAAATTCTTGTTTGTGCATCATGAATTATTTCAACTGTACCATATGATGTTTCATATGTTTCATTATCCCTAGACTACTTACGATATCTTGTATATGGAGCATATTTCCGTTACAATTAATAAAACAAATATTTATCATTCCCGAACGTTCTTACCGAATTGAATGTTTTTTCAGCCATTTATTACTTTACACGTGAAATAATATTAATTGAACAATAAATAAATGAAGGGAAACAGTATTTACGCTCATTAATTAGGGATATTAGAATTAATTCTGAAAGAGTAGGAAAAAAAAGGAGTTTGTGAGAGAGAAGCAAAGACGCCTTTGTCGCCTTTCCAATGCCAAGTCAACGCGTTGGTAGCGATGCCGCACGAACATTAAAAGTTCGTTTTAAGAACCTTGAGTGGGACTATTACGATTTGAGTGTACATTCGTGTCTTCGTTTCAAAAATATATTCGTCATGCGTTTTTTCTTCTTCAACCACCTCCGCTCATCAACGAGCTTTTCGCGAACACTTGCCGCACCATATCAAATTCTTCTTCGCGTCGTATTTGTGAACTCAAAAGCATTCGCATTTCCTCTTCGACGCTTTCCTTCTCTTTGAACGCTCTTTCCGCGATTCGCTTGTAGTCGTCGCATTGCTCTTGCAAGTTTCGCGCGATGTCGATGATTTCCTCCTTCTCCTCTTTCACCTCCTCTAATAAGATCCCGTAACGTTCCACCTCACCGTTTGCCCAGTGCAACATCTCGTCCCTGGCAATAATCTCGTCTTTGCTACCAACGTGTGCTCGTTCAAACGCCATGCGTTTCGAACGTTCCGTTTTCAACTCGTTCTCCAACTGTATCACCCTGGCGTCTTGACTCTCTAAAGTCGTAGAACACTTGGCGTGCGCTATGGCGTACTCCTTGTTCTCTTTGGAAAGTTTTACGACTTCCTCTTTCAAGCTCGTGACTAACGCGTTCGAGTTCTCGAGCATCGCAGATTTTAAGTCCAGACTTTCTCGCATGTGCGCCACCTCCAAGTTTGCTTTCTTTGCGCTTTCCTCCTTCAAAGAAGCTTCGGCCAACTGCGTATCCGCTTTCTTCACCTTTTCGAGTTGAGCAGCAATCGCGGCCTCTTTCGCTTTCAGCTCCTCTTTGAGAGATCCACATTCGTCGCTCAACTTTTCCTTCTTACTTTCCAACTCTGGCACCTCTTTCCGCAATCTCATCAACTCTTCTCTCATCTCCTTCATTTCATTCTTCAAACTTTCGTTGGTCGTCGACAACTCCTCCGCAAAACTCTCCGCAGTCACTCGCGCTTCCGTTTCCGTCGCTAACACTGAATCCAACTCTTTCAATTCCTCGAACGAAACCTCCAAGCGTCTCGTGATTGCATTCCTCTCGTTCGTGACGTCTTCTAACTTCTTCGAGTAGTCTTTGTCCATCTCTCGTATCCTTCCCTGTAAATGTTCGATTTCGTCCTCGGCGGCGTATTCCAACTCCTCCAACGAACTGACTGTTTTCGAAACCTTTCGAATTTCCATCTTGTGTTCGTCGCGCATTCGAGATATCGTTCGATTGTATTCGTTTCTGATGGACTCTATGGTCGATTTCAGAGTGTTCACTTCCTCCAACGCTTCGGCTTCACCACTCAGAGCGTTTTCGAGCGTTTTGCGATTTTCCTTCAACTCTCGTTTCAGTAAGTCCACTTCATTTTTATACCTGTTTGCGGAAGCGTAATTCAAATTCGAGAGTTCCGCTAACTTGGCGCTTTTCTCGTACATCTTCGACGTCTCGTGGTCGATTTGCTTTACCTCGTTCGTGACTTCCATCAAAGCACCGCTTAAAGTTTCGTTTTCACGTCGTTTCGTTTCGAACGTTTTCTTCAGCTCGTAGAGTTCTCTCTCTAACTTGGACGTTAACGTATTGCTATTGCTACTACTACTTCTATAATTATTGCTGCTGTTGCTATCATTATTATTATTATTATTCGTCGTCGTCGTCGTTTGCATGCTCTCATCTTTCCTTCTCGCGATAGAAGAAGACACGTTTAGCTTGTTCCGCAAAATATGATTCATCAATTTCGAAGAGGACGAAGGCGACGGTTTCGACAGTGGTCGCGAAGAAGGTTGTACTTGTTGTTGTTGTTGCTCGTCGATTTTCACGCTCGCGTTCCATTTCTGCGCTGCCGTTTTCTTCTTCTCTTTATCTTCCTCGTCGTCTTCGAGGGACAACAACGTCGACGTCGTTTCTTCTTCTTCTTCTCCTACCATCTCGTCGTCGTCTTTTTCATCGTCCTCTATGATTTCTTCCACGTGCTGATGGCGCTGGTGTTCCGAAGCTTCCTGCGATGAAGATATTCGTTTTCGTTCAATAATTTTCTTCTGTTCTTCAATCACCAACGCACTACTCGCGGTAAAACCAATATCGTCCAACATTTCCAACCAAGGAATAAACGCGTGCACGGCCATGCGATACGAAGGTAACTTGCACACCGGATTGTTCTTCTTGTTACTCTTCTCGTTGTTCTTCTCGCTTTTGTCGTTTTCCTCGCTCCTCAACCGTAACTGTTTCAAATGTACAAACTCTTCCACCAACCGTAAATCCGCAAAGTTACCAAACTCGTTCTCTCGAACATCTAGATATTCTAAATCCCATTTCCTTCCGTCTTTTCTCGCGACTTCGGAGAAGTCGCGTATCGAATTATTCCTCATTGAGAGCGTTTGGAGCGTATTCGGTATGTCGCGGATGCCCTCGAACGAATTCAATTTGTTCCCTTCGATGTGTAACAACTTTAAACTCTTTGGAAGTCGGTCTAAATTGACTACTCTTTCGATGTCGTTCTCGTTCAAATATAACTCTCGAACGTTTCGGAGTAGCTGAAAGTCTTCGCCGTCGAATGTCTGTAAAGTCGATTTTTTAACGAACAAATCTTTTCTGTTGCAGATGCTGACGATGAGTAAACGGGCGAGATTCTCCTTTTGGTTGAACGCCAAAGTTTTGATGTGCTCTGGAATTGTCATCATTGTCTCATCCTCATCTCTCTCCTTCGGGGTCTTTTCATTATTATTATTATTATTATTAAAGTCGTCGTTTCCGTCGTCGTTTTCTTCTTTTTCTTCTTTGCCATCATCATCACTTTTCTTCCCCTTCTTCTCATTCTCGTTCGTTTTAGTCTCGATGATTTTGCTCATCTTTTTCTTCTTCTTCTTGTTATTACTCTTCGTCGTCGTCGTCGTATTCGTTGTCAGCATTCAAAGAGTAATAATAATACTACTACTACTAATACTAATAAAACACACGCGTTTAGAAGAATATATTCATACTACTAACACTACTATATAATAGTGTGTGTTTTTGAACGTTCTTTTAAAAGTCTGTTTGTGTTGACTTTTTTCTTCTTCAAAAAAAAAGTTTCGCTCTTTTTTGTTCTTCTTTTCTTTGTTTTCTTCTTTGTGTTTGTTTGTTCACAAAAAAACAGGCGATGAGGATGAGAAGGACGACAGTTGTTTTGTGTTCAGATGATTTTGAGAACGAAGACGTTTAAGCAGGAAAGAGTTGTTCGAGCCGCCGCCGCCGCTGCCGCCGCCGCCGCCGCCGCTGCCGCCGCCGCTGCTGCTGCTGCTACTCACGATACGTTTCTCTTGAATTCGGGGACGACGACGACACGAACGACGACGATTTCGACATCAATATCATCACCAACGCAATTCGCAATTCATCATCGTCATCGTCATCCTCGTAGTAATAATAATAATAATAACGACAACAACAACAACGGTTTTCTTCTTCGCCTTCCATATTTTCTCCTCTCGTCGCATGCCTCGTGTCTCGAAAAAGAAGGAGGAAGAGGAAGAAAGGACGCGCAGGAGATGCCTTCTTCTTTAACGAAAGAGGAGAGAGAAAATATGGAAGACGTGGAAGTGCACATCGAAGGCGAAGAAGAAGAAGAACAAACGACGACGACGAACGGGAAAAGTAAGAAAGGAAGACACACGGCGCAATGGCGAGTGTATACCGACTTGGGACGTGAAAAATTCTTAGCCGGAGATATCGAGTTCGCTCTGAAATGTTTCGA
>Ga0114997_10004168_pt1 | contig 11226 bp, 11 predicted proteins | sample ArcticOcean_MG_C_2_FD_87045 | JGI IMG/M metagenome (GOLD analysis project Ga0114997, IMG submission 87045) | Marine microbial communities from western Arctic Ocean - ArcticOcean_MG_CB4_136 | ecosystem: Environmental > Aquatic > Marine > Oceanic | place: Arctic Ocean: Canada Basin | collected... | reverse complement strand
GTGTCGTAATTGAGCCAGCCCAATTAAAACATTTTTTCTCTCTTTCAAATGCAAACCAGGTATCCACACCCTTTAATTCAGTTTTATTAAAATACTGTTTTAATAAGCCAAAAGGTGTGTGAGACCTTATGACAACATTTTTTCTTTTTTCAGGATTTTTCTTTAAAAAAAGGTATCCTTCTGAATGAATGTCCATAAATTCAATGATTCCAGATTCTATTTTTAGTTTCTCTGAGAATAATATCGATATTTTATGATCTACAAGCGATCTTGCAACATTTTTTAAAATCGGAAATTTCAAAAATTTTGATATAGAACCAAACCCAGTGAATGGAATTCTAGAATAACGAATACCATTATTTTCACTAAATACTGAATTAATCTCTGATTCAGCCGAAATCGAATTACATTTAAACTTTTTTTCTAATGCATTCAATAAATAATGGTTATGCATGGCCACGCCGCCTGTTGATTGAGGGAAAGACCAACGGCTAACCATAGAAAATATTGTTGTATCTAATTTCATTATATAATTTAAATAGACCTTATCACTTTTGCGGGTACGCCTGCCGCAAATGAATTAGGTGGAATGGATTTTGTTACGATTGATCCAGCGCCTATTACCGAACCTTTACCAATTGTAACGCCTTTTAAAACAATTACTCGTGTTGCAAGCCAAACATCGTCTTCAATAATTATAGGTGCTTTTTTAGGAAGGTTATCACCCACACCATGAAAATCATTATCTATGATTAAACATTCATCAGCTATAGCACAATTTGAACCAATTTTTATATTACTTGAACATGAAATATGTATTTGGTTATTGAAAAAAACATTATTCCCAATTATTAGAGAAGTATTATTGGCTACAAATATTCTTGCTGCACGGAAATTGGATCGAATTAAGAGATTATCTCCACAATTTATTTCCCCCTCATTATTAATTATAATTGGGCCAGTAACTTTTAACTGCGCTCCACATTCACTAAACTTGGATATTGTTTTTTTCGTCCAATATAATTGCTTAATCAGTTTGAATATGTTACTTGACACCTAAAGAAATATTTTTTTATTCTTTAATAATTTTACTTCATCCATTAGATGTTTGCATTGTATTTCCCATTTGTATTTACTTTTAATTACATTTCTCCCAGTCTTTGAATTTTTGTAATACATTTTAGGATTTTCTAAGATGTGGATTATTGATTCTTCAAATATTTTTGGAGTGTCAGCAATATTGAGCATACCATCGTGAGATATGCCTCTAGCACCAAAGGATGTTGAAACAATGGGTATCCCATATGCCATTGCTTCTAAAACCTTGTGATTAATACCTCCTCCATATCTAATAGGTACAATTGCACATCCTGAACGTCTATATAAATCACCTAATTTTTTAATTTCCCCCTTTAAATTAATATTTGGGAATTCTAACGATAAATATGAATATTCTTTAGGAAATTGTCCGACGATATCGAAAACATAATTTTGATTACACTGAATTATATTTTTCCATACTTTATTTAAAAACCAATTTAGGCCCTCGATATTTGGCTCATGATAAAAATTCCCAACCATCATAATCTTTTTATTTGATGAATTATCCCATTTTTTTGATGGAATTCTAACACCATTTTGAAGAGTGATACATTTATTAGAAGTGTATTTTTTTAAAATATTTCTATCATGATTTGAAATTGCAATAATTAAATCACTCTTTCTGCTAATTTTCCTTTCTATTGACAGAATTTTTCTTAATTCTTTGTAGAAAATTAGATTATAAGGTGAAGTTTTTTTGGTTAGCATTATTTTTCTTTCAATTACGGATGAGTAAATATCAAAAAAATCAATAAAAATTAATGAATTCCAATTTTTATAAAGTAGTACTTGAGCCATTAACTGAGTTGAAAAATAGATAATATCAAATTCACCATTCTTTTTAATTAAATTAGTTATACTGCTTTCGATTGATAATGGGTTATGAGATGAAAATCCTGGGGCACTTGTTGAAATAAATCTTGTAATAATATTTTTTCTTTTTGGATTATTAACTCTAGAATCGACGAATGTAATTCTATTTGGTGAAATAAATTTTGATAAGTTTTTGCATGGATATGTTAATAAAAACAGATCATTTTTCTTATTAAGTTCATTAAAAATATTAATACTTCTAACCGATCCACCATCCATAGGTGGAAAGTTAAAGAAGGGAGTTACATATAATATTTTTATTTCTTTAATACCCCTAATTTCAATAGAACAATTATTTTTCTAAAAAAAGAATAAAATTTTATCAATTATATCAGGTCTGTATAGATTTATTAAAATGGTAAAACCATTTTCATTTAAATTACTTAATTTGTTTCCTTGGGATAGATTGTCAACAACAGTTACTCCGTGCCCCGGAGTAATGAGATGTCCTACTAAATGGTTGCCAATAAATCCAGCACCCCCAGTTATTATTGATTAAGTCATTAATGATTATTGATATCATATTATTTTATTTTACCAATGGATGACAAATATCGATATAAATATTCAACTATTTTTACACAGTACACATAAAAACTAATTTTTAATCAAATTATTTTTATAATAGTAAATCAAATAATAAAATCTTTTAAACAAAAAATTTTGAGTAAAGTCACTTTTTCCAGATAAACCCAAAAAATAGTTATATAACGAATAAATTAATTGCCCATTTTTAGCATACTCAATACTTAATTCATTATATACACATTTTAATATTGTTCTTATCTCCTTATCGAATTCAGGGATAATTTTATTTAATTGTTTATAGTCATGTAATCTTAATTTAGCTTTTTGAAGGTTCGCATGCTTATGCCAAATACCCTCTGGATGGATACGATAGGCAGAAAAATAATCATCTAAAAAATAATAAGCAGGACCATTTTTGAGTAGATTTACTGATAGTAATAAATCACCTCCATAAAATCCTTCTTCAATGCCATGGGTAAGCCCAACAGTATTTCGGAATAATACGGACGAGTATTGAAAAATATTATATGGGTAGTATAAATAATCTTTCAAAGTGTAATTACTAAAAATTACCCTACTGTCCTCATAAGTGGAGAGATGAATATTATGTGGATCAAGGCATGGAGCTTCGCCAATTATTTTTGAATTTTCATCAATTAGTTTATATCTCGAGGCGCATAAACTATATTCCTTATTTTTTTCCATAAAATCCACCTGTTTCTGCAGTTTCAAGGGGTCTATCCAGTAGTCATCACCTTCACAAAGAGCCATGTATTTCCCTTTGGCATTTCTAAAAAAGTACTCACTTAAATTTTTCCCTTTAGAATAAATATTTTCTTTATGATAAACGGCAGTTATAAAGCTATACTTTTTCTCATACTTACTAATGATTTTAGGTGTCAAATCTTTGGAAGCATCATCCTGAACAATAACTTCAAAATCAAACGTAGTTTTTTGCATAACAATACCATCCAAACAATCAGAAATAAACTTTTCATGATTATAGGTAGGAACAAAGACTGATAAAGTTATGTTTCGCTTATTCACTTATAATTTTGTTTTTGTCTGCATCATTTAATATGTACAAATATTAAGTTATACTATCAAAATAACCTTCAGGGAGGTTCTCATTAATTGATAATTATTATATCAGTTACTTTTGGATATAGCGTAACCAAATCCTGACTTTCCAAATCCATTACCATTATAAAATATATATTTTCTACCCTGATAATTATGTAATCTTGGATAAGCATTCATAATTTCTTCCCAATCTTCTCTTTTACCTTTCAATTCGAAAAGATCGTTCCTAGGTTTAAATTTGATTCCATCGGTTGATATCGCATACCCCAATCTATATGCTGATTGTGGATTGGTTCTATAATCTTCTGTTACTTTCCTATAGGAATAATACATTTTATAAATATCATCTTCTAAAACAACTGTATGATTTCCAATAGCATCAATTTCTTCACTAAAATCAAGTGATACATTTCCTTGTCTATCCCAATAAATTCCATCTTTAGATTCAGCATATTTAACATGGTAAAATGGTTCTGGATGTTTGTTAATTATTTTCCACTTAACTCCAGACAAATACCACATTTTCCATTTTCCATCGATTTTCAAAACATATGGGGTACAACAATATGCTGGATCATAGATTGAACGTTCCATTATTGGCCCGTTGCTATACTTTTTAAAGTTTAAACCACCATCATTGCTAATAGCCAAACCAATTGAAAGTCTATAAGGTGTATCTACTGCAATGTTCCAGCCCGTATAATACATATATAACAAATCTTCATGTTTAACTATGCATGAAATCATTGCACCCCTTTCGTCAAACATTCCTAAATCACCTAGACCAAGGCAAATATCATTATGAACATATTTTATTTTACTTGGGATCTTGGGATCTACTTCAATGAATGTTGCAACACAGCGATTGGCATTATCTCTTGTCGCATAATAAATTCTTAAAGTTTTTTCATCTAGCAAGTACCCAAATGGAACTTGTGCGTGTGAGAACATCCATTCATAATCACCATTTACATTATAAATTAATCCTTTCCTTAAAAATATTTCTGTATTAAACATATAATTTATACCATCTTAAGTATTATTTAATTTTCACCTTTAATCATATATGCGCTTGGATGTGTGGAAAAGGGATATTTTTTAAATATAGGAGAAATGTCCATCTCCTTAAAATAGTGCTCAATTGCACTGGCTTCTCCTTCCCAGGGAGGCCCACCATAACCATTAAAAGCAATAATTCCTCCATTCATAACAAATGGATATAAAGATTTTAAACCTATCAATGTTGGTTGATATAAATTAACGTCAAAATACAATAAAGCTATTCTGGTACCTTGCAAATTTTTGACATACTTTGGAACAGTATCTTCTATTTTTCCAATAATAATCTTACATCTTTCGACTCCAGGCAACAGATTATCATCATTATGAATTTCCACCATATTTTTAATATAACTTTCTTTAAAATCCATCTTTCCAATTATTTTATTAATCCAAGGCATTGGGTTGGAATCTTTTGAAGAAAATTTTTCATAACCCTGACAATTATCAAACCCATATACTTTTCTAGATCTATCACCTGGACAAAATGTTTCTAGCAATTTTGACCATGTAAAAAAACCCGCACCAAGATATACACCTAATTCAACAATAGAACCTGGTAGGTTAATAATTTTTTTGAATAATTCATAATGCGATAAAATTCTAGGCAAATCACGTCTACGTATAAATGCAGGTATATTGCGCATCATTTCACTGAATGGAATTTTTGAATCAATTATTGTTTGTTCTAATTTTTCCCAATATTCTTTTTCTTTTAAATCGTATTCATTTCTAATTTTATCATCCAACATTTCAAGGTTCTTATCTACCATTTATTTTCTCCTACTTTTCAGAAAACTATTATTTTTTACTTATATCTTGTAGTGCTGCGCTTTTAACTAAATCATTTAGCCAACTATGAATGCTTTTGCCTGATTTCTTGCAAGCTTCATAAGCTAATTGTTTAGCTTCTTCAGTTATACCCTCTAATTGTCCAAAGTATCGCGTTCGATGAGAGCCCCCTTTAGGGCCTGGTATCTCAAAATCAAAATCTGCGTACGGCATCCCCTCACCAATTTCATAGGATATATAATAAAACACACCTCCAATTATATATTTTATTTTAACATTCCTAGCGGAAGAATGCATATCCTCTAAAGGTAAATTATACTTGTAGTGAGGGTTACTATTCATTAATATTTTTCCAAAATCAGAATCTCTAAGCCAACTTGGCATGCTCTCATCTCCTACCACAACCCTTCCACCTGTTTTAACAACTCTAGATATTTCAGAAAATGCAGTTTTTTTATCAGAAAATGTATTGAAACCACCAAAGTGATAATAACAATCAAAATAGTCATCGGGGTATGGTAAATGAATGCCATTACATAAATTAAAATAAATTATTGTACTAGAATCTTTAAGTTTATGATATGATTCTTCTAAAATACCCTGATGGATGTCCGTAACATGCAATTCACCACTTTTATCAAGTTTTTTAGCAATTAAAACAGAATCGCGTCCTGTACCTGCACCTGTTTCTAAAACTTTAGATGATGGATGCAATTCAAGTGCATCAATCATTTTAGATCTTTCAACAAGTTCATCTACCTTAAATGTATTAAATGTTATTGGTAAATATTCATCGTACACCTTATAATTATTATCGTACCATTGCATAATTGATTGTTCTTCATCATCTAATATATCTGGATATATTAGATGCGGTATACCATCCTCTATTTTATAACTCCTACCACTTTTCGAAGTAAGCTCTCCAGATATAACTTCATCCCCAGATTCTTGAAATACATTAAGGATAAAATTATCCATAGTAGCTGGACATCTATATTTTTCAACTTCTTGTTTTTTCATCCCGTGTTCACCTTTTTTTGCTTATAACTTTGTTAATTTAAGAAAGGAATTGCTATCCAATCTAAACTTTTGTGTATCCTGAGAAATAAAAACAGAATTTGGTTCAGTATTTTTTGTAATTAACGTTCGTGCACCAATCAAATTCTTCTCACCAATTGTAATTTGATGTCCAATGGTGGCATTAACACCAATAAAACAGTTAGAGTTTATCTTTGTCACACCAGAAATAACTACTTGACCCGCAAGAAAACAATTATCTTCAATAACCGAATGGTGACCAATATGGTTGCCGCACCATAAAATAACATTATTCCCAATCTTTGCGGTGGTATTAATAGTATTATTCTCAAGTATAATACAGTTCTCACCAATTTCGACATTCCCGACATTAGAGGCTCTTGAGCTCACATAGTTTATAAAGCTGTAACCTTTCTTTTTAGCTTCAAAATATTTTTCTGTTCTTAGTCTATTTAGCTCCTGATAGCCAATGGCAACAAGCACTTTATATTCACTTGGAGGATAAATAGTTTCCACACTGGCAAATGGAACAACAGGCAGATCAAATTTTGTTTCTTTTGATATGTATTTTTCATCAGCAGTAAATGCTGTTATTTCATGATCGCTATCATTTTTTAAATAATGATAGATTTCATCTGCAATCTTTCCTTCTCCAACGATAATCACCTTACTCATAGTTATTCTCCTACATATTTTTTATAAAGCTTGGCTCGATCTATTTTCCCATTCTGGTTTTTTGGTAAATGTTTTTCAAAATAAAACACCGAAGGGATCATATAGTCTGGTATTATTATTTTTAGATCTTTCCGCAATTGCTGTTCTTGGACATCATTATTAATAGACACAACAGCTAATAACTGACTTAATCCTCTAGGTCTACTTTGCAGAACTGCTGACTGAGAAACGTAGGATATACAACTTAGCGCTGCTTCGACTTCTTCTAATTCAATTCTATACCCCATGTGTTTGATCTGATTATCTTTTCTCCCATGAATATATATTTTTTCATCATCTGGATTAAATCTTACCAAATCACCCGTTTTATACAGTAATTCCGAATAATTTTTATTATATGGATTTTGAATAAAACTACTATCGGTCCTTTCCTGGTCATTATAGTACCCTTTGCCAACATTGGGCCCTAATAAACATAATTCACCAAACTCACCATTTTTAACAGATTCATTTTTTTCATCAAGAATTAAATAACTAAAATTATCACTCATTCTTCCCAACGGCGGTAGACCTTTGAGATCTTCAAAATCAGCAAGAGATAGCTGATATGATGAACAGATGCAGGTACATTCTGTGGGACCATAAACATTGTGTATATCCGCGTGGTCACCATAGGTGTCAAATAATCTTTTCAGTTTGGCTTTAGGATATCCTTCACCACCAAAAATTATTCGTTTTATATACTTAAAATTTTTCGAACTGAATACCTTCATTGTATCCAGATAAATTAACATGGACGGTACAGAAAACCATGATGTGCATTTCAGTTCATCAATCAGTTCAATAAGCAGTTTAGGATTTGTCACAACATCTTTAGAAAAAGGTACCAGACTAGCACCTGAAAAAAGAGCCGTGTAAAAATCAAAAACTGAATTATCAAAAAAGAGTGGGTTTACGTTGGTTAATATATCAGTATCAGTGATTTTATATTTATCAATTGCCCAGTTAATCATGTTCATTACATTTGCATGTGTCATGACTGCACCTTTAGGAAACCCCGTTGAACCTGAAGTAAACATGATATAGGCAGGATTAACACCTGTAACTTTGCGGCTCAAAGACAAATTTTCTGCACTTATGCTACTCAATTCAGCTTCAAGAGAATCAGATTCATTAAGTATGACCTTACTGCCATTTTTATCACTTAAAACTTTTAAAGAGTCTGCCAACAAACTATTTAAAAAAAGAATTTTCGGACTTACCCTGTTAATAATTTTAATCAAGCGCTCAATAGGACTATCTGGATCAATTATTGTATATACTGCACCAATTTTCAAACATGCCAACATGCATGCAAAAGTATAAACATTTTTAATCCCTGTAATACAAATTACATCATTTGTACCTATGCCTTTTTTAATAAGATAACGAGCTATCTGGTTTGCTTTTGAATTCAATTCCCCATAACTAACCTCATCTTCTTCATCAACACCAAACCTTAAAGCTGTTTTATCAAAATGATCAACTACGATCTTTTCAAAACGAATTCCTAGATTATATTCGTACATAAATTTCTATTTCTTTTTCATAATCAAATAGACAAACCTCCATCTATTTCTAATATTTTCCCATGGAAATAATCATTTTTTACTGCGGAAATGACACCCACTGCAATTTCTTCCGGACTACCCAGTCTTCTTAATGGTATTTCACTTTTAACTTCTTTTAGGGCTTCATGTCCCATTATATTGTGGGTGGACTCCGTTCCGCAATAGCCCGGAGCGACCCCGACTACACGAATTCCCCATAGACCCAATTCTTTTGCCCATGTTTTAGTAAGGGCATTAACACCAGCCTTTGCGGCTGAATACGCTGACTGACCAGCGTTTCCCGCTGCTGCAACAGAACTTATATTGACAATAACCCCTTTAGTTCTTTTAATAATCATTTTTTCAACCACGCTTAGAGTCATATAAAAAACCGATGTGAGATCAATGGACAAAACCTTGTGCCACATTTCAATGTCATGTTTTTTTAGTTTTCCTTCTGCCAGGCTGATAAGGGGCGCACTATAAAGTATGCCTGCATTGTTTACAAGCACATCAATACCTTTGAATTTATTGTAAAATTTGTTAACTGAATCTTCTACTTGCATATAATCCGTTATATCACACTTAAAAAAATGGATATTTTCAGAATTATTTATCTTTAGATTATCAAAACCTTCTTTATCAATATCAAAAATCCCTACTGTTGCACCCTCCTTTATAAACTCATTCACCAAGGCATTTCCAATACCTTTAACTCCACCTGTAACAATAACACGTTTATCTTTAATATCCATGATTACTGATTACTAACCTTATCATATACAATACGTTTAATCTCACCAACATTCTGCATTGCAACAATTTCATCAAATGTTAGCTCTATTTTAAATTCCTGTTCAATTGCAACCACAACTTCCATATGCTTGAGTGAATCCCAAACATCTAACTTTTTCATAGCTAGGTTATCAGTTATTTCGTTTGATTGCATTCGGAAAAGTTCTGATAATAACTTGTCTATTTGATTATCCATTAATCAATATTCCTTTTTGATTCAGTATTATTGGTAAAATTATGTGAGTGTATATAGAGAAAGGTTATTATTAATTCTATCTAAGGAATTAAACATCATTATATCAATTATGGAAAGGTCTGGTACAAAATCATTTGAAAATTGATTGTAATATAATTTTTCAGTTGCTAAAAAGTTTAGTTTGATATGATGATCTCTGAATATTTCAGAACTATATAATTCCTTCCCGCCAATAGGATTAATATACTGATTAGTTTTTTCCTTGATACATATATCAAGAATTCGATCCTGCCCTTTAAGGCTTTGGTTATTATAAATAGAAGATGATTCTACAATGATAGTATTTATACCTAGATAGTTATTTATTAATCTAAAACTATTTAAATGCCAATCTTTGATAAATTTTGATTTTGTATTAATGACTTTATTCACAATAGAAAATACTTTTTCAAAAAAAGGTGCTTTTCCATAAGCATGTTCAAGTGTCTTAAGAAATTTATTCTTCCATTTTCCAGGTTCTATCAGTTCAAGATCTTTGATCAGTACATTCTGGCTAGCGTTTTTTAACGGAACGGTAAACATGTGTTCTTTACTGTTAACTAGAATTCTATTCCTGTTAACCCATCCCCTATTTATGAAGTTTACATCATCATATATAACAAACTTATCTACTGCATTCATCAGTTGGAAATATCCAATATATGGAAATAGATAAGGTTGCATGATAGCTAGTTTCATTAACTTTTTAAAATCTTAATAATTCTTTTGAAATCTAACTTTCCCAATTCAGGATAGATAGGGAGGCACAAAACACTTTCACTGTTTTTTTTTGCATTGGTTAAATCACTAGTAACTGAATTTTTATACACATTGTGTTCAGTTATTAAAGGGTACCAATATTTCCTACATAAAATGTTATTTTCTCGCATTTTAAGATACATCTCATCTCGATAATTCTTACCAGCAGCAAAAAAAACTGGTGCAAAAGCATAATTATATTCTATCGTTTTTGGTATGAGAAATAATTTCAGTCCTTTAATATTCTTAATATGCGAATCATACTTTTGATATATAGCTTTTCTTTTTTTTATTAACTGCCCAAAATATTTAAACTGTAATAGCCCCATGGCAGCTTCTACTTCATTCATTTTCCCATTAATTCCAACTCCTGTAATTTTTTCTTCGTCAAGTATAGAAAAGTTTTTTAACTGATCTATTTTTATTTTCATCTCTTTTGATCGAGAGACTATCGCTCCACCTTCAAAGGTGGTAATTACTTTTGTACCATGAAAGCTCGCAACGGCAAGATCTCCATAATCAAAAATGGAGTTGCCTTTATATTTAACTCCTATAGCTGGAGCAGCATCATAAAGGAGAGGAAGGTTATATTTATCTGCAACTTTTTGTAAACCATCCACATCACCTGGTATACCATAATTATGAACAGCTAATATTCCACCAGTTTTGTCATTTATTGCTTCTTCCACCTTTTCC
>Ga0114997_10004160_pt1 | contig 11236 bp, 12 predicted proteins | sample ArcticOcean_MG_C_2_FD_87045 | JGI IMG/M metagenome (GOLD analysis project Ga0114997, IMG submission 87045) | Marine microbial communities from western Arctic Ocean - ArcticOcean_MG_CB4_136 | ecosystem: Environmental > Aquatic > Marine > Oceanic | place: Arctic Ocean: Canada Basin | collected... | reverse complement strand
GGAGTAGTAATTAACTTATATAAGTCAATAGGAATACTATCAATTTTACTCTTAATTGCAATTTTCATTACCGTATACACTTTTGTAAATTTATTCGACATTAATAAAAATAATAAAAAAACAATTATTATAGAGGCGTTTATTCAAAATGCTGCTATGGCAATTATAGTTGGAGGATCAGCTTTAGGATTGGGAAGTGGTTATATGGCGGTAGCTGTAATTTATGGTTTACTTCAATATAAGGCTCTTATTGCCTGGTGGGCTGTAAATAAGGTTATAACTAAATAGCTTAAAAATTAATTAATAATAAAGAGGTAATTCCAAGTAGAAATACACTGAAAGCTATCTGGCCTTTTTGCTTTTCTTTTCTTTTTTCAACTATTATTTTTTTTATCAAATTATCAATATTAACTTTTCTATTTTCTTCCATGACCTTGTTGCTTGAGTTGTTTCTCTTTTGAAGATTTTCTGTAGAAAAGCTATTTTCTTTATATCGAGGTATCATTATTGCAAGATACTCTAAAATTCGCATATTAAAATAAGCTATTAGACCATTTTGGGTTAGATATATTATAAAAAAAATAATAGATTACACGTCAAATGACAATTAAAAAAAATGCCCCTTACATTATTGCCGAAATAGGAATTAACCATGAAGGTAATTTTAATTTAGCAAAAAAATCTATTAAAAGTGCAAAAATTGCAGGCGCAAGTGCTGTAAAATTACAATTGTTTAATCCAAAAACACTGGCTCAAAAAAAATCGATCAAAACAGACGATCAAAAAAAAAGAATATTAAAAAAAGAGTCATTGCACCAAATGCTTAAGCGAATGACTTTAAATTTAAAACAACTTAAAAAATTAAAAAAATATGCAAAAAATATGTCGCTTGATTTTATATGTTCTATTTTTGATGAAGAAAGTTTACATATATCAAAAAAAATTGGTTTAGATGCTTACAAAATTGCATCTTCAGATTTAACGGACATCAAATTAATAAATCAAATAAAGAAAATTAATAAACCAGTAATTTTATCAACTGGAATGGGGTCTTATAATGAAATTAAAAATGCAATAGAAATTTTAAAAGGAAGGAAAGTCTACCTGCTTCACTGTGTATCTCTTTACCCTTGTCCAATTAACTTAGTTAACCTTAAAAGAATAGACAGTTTATCAAAAAAATTTAAACTACCAACTGGATACAGTGATCATTCACTTGGAGTTAGCGCCTGTTTAATGGCAATAGTTATGGGAAGTAAAATGATTGAAAAACATTTCACTCTAAATAAAAAATGGATCGGTGCAGATCACGAACTATCAGCTGATCCTGTAGATTTAAAAATAATTTGTGACTTCGCAAAAAATCATAAAAAACTTTCAGGAAAAGGTTTGATTGAGCCATCAAATAAAGAAAAAAAAATGAGAAAATTTTTTAGAAAGTCTTTAGTTGCCAAAGAAAATATAGAAAAAGGCGGAAGAATAACTTTAGAAAAAATTGAAGGCAGGAGGCCTGGCACGAACATTAAAACTGAAAATTTAAATAAAGTTATTAACAAAAAAGTTAAACAAAAAATTTTCAAAGACGAACCGCTTAAAAAAAAACATATCCATTAAAATAGATTAACATTTATACAATTTGCTTTAGTAGTATTAAATTGGTGTGAGTATTATTTTTTGTTACGGTTATCAAACGATTCGTTTTTTAATTATGACAGAAAAATTTAGTATAACTGAGATAATAGAAGCAACAAATAAGCTTACTGATAATAATACTGAAATAAAAAAAAAAGTAAATATTGCAATAGATCCCCAGACAGAAAAAATCATTTTTGAAGCTGAAAAGTTTTTGAATAAAAACTCAAAAGGAAATGATGTTTACATATTAAAAGGAGAGACATTAAATGAATCAAAGAAGGACAGTCCCTCTTCACCTGAAGAAGAAATTGAAAAAGAAGAAAATTTTGAAAGTGAAGACCTTAAAAATATTTCCAGGGGTTTTAAAAATATAAATAAAATTTGTGAAATTTTAAAAGAAAAAAATCTTGAGTTATCGAAAAATATCAAAAACTATCAGAATGGTAAGATGTATACTGATCAAGAAGAACAATTAAAGAATTTAAAAGAAGATAACAAAGTATTAAGAAATAAATCTATAAAATTCAATATAAATGAAAAAGAATTAAGAAATAAAATAAAAGATTTATCTTTAGATAACAACATTACAGCTCAAGAAAGCAATAAACTGAAAATTTTAATTACAAACTTTGAAAATAAAGTAAAATTTTATAGCGAAGAAAATGCTAAAATAAATGTAGAGAAACACGAAGCAATGAAAAAACTTAAAAATTCACTTACTCAATTAAACGAACTAGAGCAAGATAAAATAAAAATAAAAAATGCTGTAGGCAATTTAAACAATTTACTATCAAATTCTAACGTAGACACTCAAACTTTTAAAAAAAAGATAAAAAATTTTTCAAAAATAAATAAAGACAACAGTAAAAAAAATTCTTAAAAATTCAAAAAACCTAGCTTGCTGTCCAATCCTTGAATATATCTATATTTTTATATATATATTCCGGATAAGACTCATCTACTGGCACAATCTTATAACTTATCTTTCTATCAAATAAATCTTTGCCCTGAGAAATTTTATTTTCTATATTTTTTATATTTACAAACTCCTCTTTATTAAACTCTTGATGGGAATAGGAAATTATTTTGTTTTTAATCGAGTTAGGCTTTTTTAAAAAGCTAAAATGCCAACCACCATCAACAATTAATTGAGGTTCTTGTGGTTTATAAAATTTCCAAAAAGGTCTTTTTTTGGTTTTAATATTTCTTAACCATTGAGGAGATTTTAAATTTTTTTTTTGACAAATTTTTGTTCCCGGCCAAAATCCATCACTCATATTTTGTAAATTTATCTTAGATTGAAAATTCTTCTGTAAAAAACAAGCATATTTATTTTTAATATCAAATTCTTTTATCTTATTCGGGTCAGGTATTTCATCTATGTCTGAAATCATTATAAGGTCATCTTTATCATACTTACCATAGCCTCTTTCTAAGGCATTTCTTTGAAATTGATCCCTGTAATGATTCTCATGCCAATTAACTTTTTTTGTTTTTACATCCATTGGTAAATCATCAATTATTAAGTATTTTATTTTATCTTTAAAATTAGGATATTTTTTAATATCAAAGTTAAGTTTTTTGTTTCTACCAGCATGATCTTTCGTAGCTTCTGCAATAATAAATTCATCAACCACATTAGCCAGTGTATTTAGTCTAATTTCTAGAACTAAATCTTCATCAAAATACATAAAGCAATCAATTAATTTCATTTTTTATTCACCAATATTTATAAGCGTTCCCTTTATCTTGGCTCCGTAATAAGCGGTATAAAAAGTTATTACACCCAAAATAAAATAGACACCTGAGATTGCAAGACTTAGTACTATCTCCACTGTATTAACAGTCTGATTAATTAATATATTTCTCATTTCCTCAAATATATGAACTAACGGAAGACCTTTCGCTATCACTTGAAGCCAACCTGGAAGTATTTCAATCGGATAATATATACACCCAAGAGGAGCCAAGAAAAATAGGCTTGCCCACGCAATGTTTTCAAAGGAAGGCCCAAACCTCAGAAGTCCTGAGGTTACAAATAATCCTAAACTAATTCCAAAAAGATAAAGACCTATTAATAAAAAGATCAAAGGTACTCCAAGTTTAAAAATTGAAACACCAAATATAGGAATTGCAAGCAATACAGCAGGTATTAATCCAATTAGGGTTTTAACTATAGATGTCATTGTTAAGGCTGCAATAATTTCACTAATTCTAATTGGAGCAATGAAGAGGTTTGTAAAATTTCGACTCCATATTTCTTCTAGAAACATCATGTTATAACTGATGCTTGATCTAAATAAAAAATCATAAAGAATTGCAGCTGTAAGAATTACACCAACAGTATTATTATAATAATTAGAATTTAATGTAAAAAATTGAGAAATAAATCCCCATAGAAAAACCTGAACAGAAGGCCAATAAATAAGATCTAGAATTCTTGGAAAAGAGCTTCTTATTAGATAAATATGTCTAAGACTTAATCCATAAATTTTATGCCACCTCATTTTTACTCCTTGCAATTTTTAAGAATGTTTCTTCAAGATTGTCACGGCCGTGTCTTTGAATAATGTCATCACAGGTTCCACGGTCAACAATTTGTCCCTCTTTCATCATAATTACACTATCGCAAAGCCTCTCAACTTCTTTCATATTATGAGAAGCTAAAAGTATAGTTATTTCATTTTTTGATTTGTAATTTTCAATATAATTTCTTACAAAATCTCCAATATCTGGATCTAAACTAGCTGTAGGCTCATCTAAAAATAAAATTTTTGGTTTGTTTATTAAAGATTTAGCTAATGATATTCTGTTTTTTTGTCCAGATGACAACTCTCCAGTTTTTTTATGCAAAAAAGCATTTAAATTTAATTCTTCAGAAATTTCAATAATTCTATTACTTAGATTGTCTACTCCATATAGTCTTCCATAAACTTCTAGATTTTGTCTTACAGTCAATTTTTTTGGCAGTTCGATATAAGGTGACGCAAAATTCATTTGGCATAAAATTTCATTTTCATCTATTTTTTTTATGTCTTTATTTTCAATAAAAATTTGTCCGCTCGTTGGAGTAATAAGACCAAGCATCATTCCAATCGTAGTTGTTTTACCACATCCATTTGGACCTAAAATACCTAAAGTTTTATTTTTCTTCGCTATAAAATTAATATTTTTAACGGCTGAAACATCATTAAATTTTTTACATATATTTTCTACTCTAATGTCCATAAAGATTATTTAGATGCTCTACTTAGTCTATCGTTGATAGCAAGGCCTACACCATGCGTAGGAATTTTTGAAACATAAATTATTTTATATTTTTTATTTTTTATCATTCTTAGAGTTTTGTACAAATTTCTAGCTGCTTCATTTATGTCTTCTTTAATACTTAAATTAAAAATATTTTTAGCTTTTTTATATTTTTTTCCAAAAACAATAAAGGCTTGATTTTTCTTTGAACTTTTCTGATTTAATTTAATAGGAATTCCAGGCGAGTAGTGTCTTTTAAGCATTCCAGGAGCTTTAATCTTATTATTAGATGCTGAAAATTTTATACGTTTCTTTAGAATTCTAGAAATATCATTTTGGTTTATAAAACCAGGTCTTAATATTTTAATTTTAGATGTTAAGTCAACAACCGTAGACTCAAGACCGATAGCTGATCTTTTTCCCTTTAGAATCATTTTTAAAGAATTTCCAAATTCACTTGCTACATCTTCTGCTGTTACTGGACTTACTCTAGTTGATTTATTTGCACTGGGTATAGCTAGCGGAAATTTTAAAACCTTTAATATTCTTCTTATAGTTTGATTTCTTGGTATTCTTACAGCAACTGTCTTTAACTTAGCAGTAGATGATTTAGAAATTTTAGAATTTTTTTTTTTGTTTAAAACAAAAGTAATAGGCCCAGGACTAAAAGCTTTATAAAGTTTATAGAAACTATCATTTAGCTCTACATCATTTTTTAGACTCTTTATATCATGGTAGTGAATAATTAGAGGATTCTTGTTAGGTCTTTTTTTGAATTTATAGATTTTCTTAACAGCAATATCGCTGTATGCATTTCCTGCTAGCCCGTAAACAGTTTCAGTCGGTACTCCTACTAAATCTTTTTTTTTGAGTAAATTTATAGCTTTAGATAAGTTTTTGTTATTAACTTTAAATATATTTGAATAGATATTTCTCATAATATTATTATTATACTTTTAATGAAAATTAAAAATATTCCAGACAGCCTTAAAAGTAAATCATTAAAAGAAACAAAAAAAGAAATAGACGAAATTCTTGAAAAACTCGAGAACAAAAACACTAATTTATCAGAAGCAAGCAGTTATTACAAAAAATTGATTGAACTTAGTAAACACGTAGATACATGTTTTAAAATAAGAGCAAAAGAAATATCAACGATAGGAAAAAAAAATCTTAAATGAGCACAAAATTAATAAACGATAATGCAAAAAAAATAGATATTTTTATGAAAAAATATCTGAGCAAACAAAAACAAACAGGGCTAATTAATTCTATGAAATATGGGTCATTATCTGGTGGAAAAAAAATAAGATCTTCAATAATTATCGGCACTGGGAAACTTTTTAATCTTAATATCAAAAAACTTTTAAATGTTTGTGCGGCAGTCGAATGCATACACTCTTATTCTTTAATACATGATGACCTTCCATGTATGGACGACGATAAGATAAGAAGAGGAAAGCCAGCAACTCATATTAAGTATGGAGAATCTACAGCTATCTTGGCTGGTAATTCTTTACTGACATTAGCATTTGAAATGATAGCTGACAAAAATTATAAAATCAGTAATGCCACTAAAATAGAATTAATAAAAGGTATCGCAGCTTGCTCTGGCCATAGTGGAATTGCAGGGGGGCAGTACCTTGATTTAAAATTTGAAAAACAAAAAAAAATTGTAAATCAAGTAATTAATATGCAAAAAAAAAAAACAGGAAAGTTATTTAATTTTTGCTGTTTTGCAGTTGCAGTAATTGCAAAAAAAAATAATAATATAAAAAAATCACTAAGTAAATTAGGTGAAGACATAGGTTTGTTATTTCAACTAGCTGACGACTTTATTGATATTGAGGGAAATCAGAAATTAGCAGGTAAGCCTATAAAAAAAGATAAAAAAAAAGGCAAGTCAACTTTAATTAGTTTAATTGGGTTTAAAAAAGCATATAATTATTCATTTAAATTAAAAAAAGATATATTAAGAAAGTTATCAAAGCATGGAAAAAAAGCTGATGAATTAAAAAATACGGTAAACTTTATTTTAGGTAGAAAATTTTAATGAATAATAAATTACTTGATAAAATTAATTATCCTGCAGACTTAAGGGAATTAAAAAAAAAGCAGCTTAAACAAGTCTCTCAAGAACTAAGAGATGAATTAATAGACGTTGTTTCTGAAACCGGAGGACATCTTGGAGCTGGACTAGGAGTGGTAGAGCTAACAATAGCTTTGCACTACGTTTTTAATACACCAAAAGATAAATTAGTATGGGATGTAAGCCACCAATGCTATCCACACAAAATAATTACTGGAAGAAAAAATGAAATAAGAAGCTTGAGAAAAGGCGGGGGATTATCTGGTTTTACAAAAAGATCAGAAAGTGAATACGATCCTTTTGGTGCGGCACATAGCTCAACATCTATCTCCTCAACTTTGGGTATGTCTGTAGCAAAAAAACTTTCAAACGATAAAAACAATGTAGTAGCAGTCATAGGCGATGGTGCGATGAGTGCTGGTATGGCTTATGAAGCAATGAATAATGCCGGAGCCTTGAAGTCAAAGTTAATAGTTGTTTTAAATGACAACGACATGTCCATTGCTAGGCCAGTAGGAGCAATGAGTAAATATTTGGCAAAACTTTTATCAGGTAAAATGTATTTTAGTTTTCGAGAAACAGTAAAATTAATAACATCGGCATTTTCAAAAAGATTTAGTCAGAAAGCTGGAAAAGCAGAAGATATTCTAAGAAATTTAGTCACAGGTGGAACGCTATTCAGTGAGCTAGGTTTTTTTTATATAGGCCCTGTTGATGGGCATGACGTAAATAATTTAGTCTCGGTGTTAGAAAATGTAAAAAATTCTAAACATAATGGACCCATACTTATTCATGCTATAACCAAAAAGGGTAAAGGATATAAGCCAGCAGAAGAATCGGGTGATAAATATCATGGTGTATCCAAGTTTAATGTTTTGACCGGTGAACAAAAAAAAAGTAAATCTAATGCCCCCTCATACACAAAAATCTTTGCAGAAACTCTAATAAAACACGCTGAAAAAGACACAAGAATTATTGGAATAACAGGAGCAATGCCTGCAGGAACTGGTTTAAATTTATTTGAAAAAAGATTTCCTGATAGAATGTTTGATGTTGGTATAGCCGAACAGCATGCAGTCACCTTTGCAGCTGGCTTAGCAACAGAAGGCTACAAACCATTTGCTGCAATTTACTCAACTTTCTTACAGAGGGCTTATGACCAAGTAGTTCATGATGTTGCAATTCAATCTTTGCCAGTCAGATTTGCAATAGATAGAGCTGGATTAGTAGGAGCTGATGGCCCTACACATGCAGGTTCATTCGATATAACATACTTATCTACTTTGCCAAACTTCGTCGTTATGGCCGCTAGCGATGAGTCTGAACTCATTAAAATGATTAATACCTCAGTTCAAATTAATGATCGCCCATCCGCTTTTAGATACCCTAGAGGAAATGGAGTTGGCATAGAACTTCCTGGAATAAATGAAATATTAGAAATTGGCAAAGGCAGAACCATAAAGGAAGGCAAACAAGTTGCAGTATTAAATTTTGGAGCAAGACTTGAAGAATGTAAAAAAGCTTCAGAAATTCTTTTAAAGAAAGGAATAGATATTTCAATAATCGACGCAAGGTTTGCTAAACCATTAGATGAAAAATTAATTATAGAAACAGCAACAAACCACGAAGTAATTGTTACTATAGAAGAAGGTTCTATTGGAGGTTTTGGATCTCATGTTATGCAATTACTTTCAGACAGAGGCATTTTTGACAGAGGTCTTAAGTTTCGATCTATGATTTTACCTGACATTTTTATAGACCAAGATAGTCCAGAAAAAATGTATGATAAAGCAGGCTTGAACTCACAGTCAATCGTTAATAAAATTGAACAAACTTTAAGTTCTAAAATTATTTTTGCTAAAAGTAAAAATAAAATTTAAATTATCCGCACTGAGCTCTGTTCATCAACAGATGGTCTAGAAGAACGCAATTAACCATTGCTTCTCCTATTGGTACAGCTCTTATTCCAACGCACGGATCATGACGTCCTTTAACTGAAATTTTTGTATTTTTACCTTTTTTATCAATTGTCTCTCTACTTGTTAAAATTGAAGAAGTTGGTTTGACTGCAAAAGAGGCAATGATCTTTTGACCAGATGAAATCCCACCTAAGATACCACCAGCTCTATTTGATTTAAATTTTAATTTTCCAGACTTGATTCTCATTTCGTCTGAATTTTCTTCACCAGTTAAAAAAGCAGAACTCATTCCAGATCCGATGTTGACACCTTTAACTGCATTTATACTCATCAGTCCAGCAGCTATATCGGTATCTAACTTTGAATAAATTGGTGCACCTAAACCAACAGGTATTCCAGAGGATCTTAATTCAATAATAGCTCCACACGATGAACCTGATTTCCTTATAGCTAATAAATATTTTTCCCAATTTTTTATTGATGTTTTATCAGGACAAAAAAATGGATTATTTCTAATTTCTTTATTATTCCAATTTTCTGTATTACACGACATCAACCCTAGTTGAGTGACTGCTCCAACAGTATTGAATTTTGGGCCAAGGATTTTTTTTAACGCTATTCTAGCAACAGCGCCAGCTGCAACACGACAAGCTGTTTCTCTTGCAGATTGCCTGCCACCACCTCTATAATCTCTAATTCCGTATTTTTTAAAATAAGTATAGTCAGCATGACCCGGTCTAAATTTATTTTTTATAGATTCATAATCTCTTGATCTTTTATCCTCATTATAAATAATAATTGATATAGGTGTTCCAGTAGTTTTACCTTCAAAAACACCAGATAGAATTATAACCTTGTCAGACTCTTTTCTTTGAGTTGTAAATTTTGATTGTCCAGGCCTTCTTCTATCCATATCTATCTGTATATCTTTCTCCGATAACGGTATATTTGGTGGACAACCATCAACAACACAGCCAATAGCTGGGCCATGAGATTCTCCCCAGGTCGTAAATCTAAATATTTTACCAAAAGTATTAAAAGACATAGTTATAATGTATAAATTATTTTATAGAATATATGAATCAAAAAAATGGCAAAAACCAGCTCGGCCTTGATAGATGTTTTGAAGATTTGTCTAATCCTATCGATTTATTCAAAAAATGGTTTGATAAAGCCAAAGAAAACGAAATTAATGACCCAAATGCCGTCGCTCTTGGCACAGCAAATACTGATAATCAGCCAAGTGTAAGAATGGTATTGTTGAAAGGATTAAGTGATGAGGGCTTTGTTTTTTATACAAATTTTAATAGCAAGAAAGGATCAGACTTAAACAGCAACAGGCTTGCATCAATGTGTTTTCACTGGAAAAGTATAAGGCGACAAGTAAGAGTTATTGGAGAGGTTAAACAAGTTTCTGACAAAGAGGCCGATGAATATTATAATTCAAGAGCCTACGGAAGTAGGATTTCAGCTTGGGCTTCTTCCCAATCAAACACAATGGAAAGCAGAGATATTTTTATAAAAAAGATTGAAGAATTTAAAAAAAAATACCCAAATGAAAAAAACGTACCACGCCCACCACACTGGTCAGGATGGAGAATACACCCAAGAGAAATTGAATTTTGGGTTGACGGTGAGAACAGAGTACATGAAAGACTTAATTATGTTAAAACAAATGGAAGTTGGATTAAAAAAATTCTTTATCCTTAAAAAGATCTATTTAGACTGAAGCTAGTTAAATTTTGGAGTATTTTTTTATCATCACTATCTTGAAAGATACCAAGGGCATCATATGAAACGTTAACGAAATATTCTGCTCGTTTTAAACTTGCTTCTACTGCTTTATATTTATTAATTAAAGCTAATGTTTCACTAAAATCTTCTTCATTTCTTTTCTCTTTTTTTAATATCTCTAATAGAAAACTTCTTTCTTCATCATTTCCTTTTTGAAAAATAATGATTAAAGGTAACGTAGCTTTTCCTTCGTAAAAATCCTTACCTATTGCTTTACCAAATATTAATTCTTTTGAATAATAGTCAAGCGCGTCATCAGCAATTTGAAATGCTAGTCCTAAATTTTTTCCATAAGATTCTAGAGCATTTTTTTCTTTATCATTACAACCGGCAATGATTGCTCCAGTTCTTGTAGCTGCAGAAAAAAGAGCTGCAGTTTTTAGGCTGATAATATTAATATAAGTTTCTTCAAGCAAGTCAGCTTCTCCTTTATGCTGAAGCTGAAGAACTTCTCCTTGTGCAATTTTAGCTGAAGCAGAAGAAAGTAGTTTTAGTATTTCTAAGTCACCATCATCAACCATTATTTCAAAACATCTACTAAGAAGGTAAT
>Ga0114997_10004157_pt1 | contig 11243 bp, 11 predicted proteins | sample ArcticOcean_MG_C_2_FD_87045 | JGI IMG/M metagenome (GOLD analysis project Ga0114997, IMG submission 87045) | Marine microbial communities from western Arctic Ocean - ArcticOcean_MG_CB4_136 | ecosystem: Environmental > Aquatic > Marine > Oceanic | place: Arctic Ocean: Canada Basin | collected... | reverse complement strand
TATTAAAATAATTAATAAAAAAAATAAAACAGTAAATCAAAAAAATATTGAAGATAATTTATATACAAAAAATATACCCAATCCTGAGATACTAATTAGAACTGGTAACACACACAGGCTTAGTAATTTTTTATTATGGCAATTGGCATATACAGAAATTTTTTTTGAAAAAAAACTTTGGCCAGACTTTAGCCCTCATGACTTTAGTAAAATATTAAATAAATTTAAAAAATTAAAAAGAAATTTTGGAAATATTTAATGAGTATAGAATTAAAAAAAAGAATGATAACATCAGTTATATTATTAGCATCATTTTTTTTTATGATTAGACATAGCTATTTATTATTGACTGGGTTAATTTTTTTCTCTGTAATTGTCTGGATTGAATTTAATGCTTTAATGATTCGAATAGTCAAACCAAAAACGAGAATTTTAAAATTTCGTGTCTTATTATTTAAATTTATAGCATTTATCTATATTTTTTATTTTTCTTATATAACTACTGTAAATCTTTCTATTGATCTGACCCATAAGGCAATTTTTTTATTTTTACTCGGTATATGTATAGTTAGCGATATAGGCGGTCTTATTTTTGGAAAAATTTTTAAAGGGAAAAAACTTACAAAAATTAGTCCAAATAAAACAATTTCTGGATCAATAGGCTCTTTTATTTTCTCTTTACTGATAATACCTATTTATTATCAGTTTGATTTTAACTTTTCATACTTAGAGTTATTTAGCATTACGTTGCTGACTTCACTATTTTCTCAATTGGGTGATTTATTTATTTCTTATCTAAAAAGAAAAGCAATGGTTAAAGATACAGGGGACTTATTACCTGGGCATGGTGGTTTTTTAGATAGATTTGATGGTATATTACTTGGTGTACCAGCAGGATTATTTTATACATTATTAATTTTACCTAACTTTAATTTATAATTATGAAAAAACGAGTTGCAATTTTGGGCTCCACTGGATCAATTGGTAAATGTATTATCAATATTATAAAAAAAGATAAAAAAAATTTTGAAATATTATTTTTAGCGGCTAATAGTAATTATAAAGAATTATTAAAACAAGCAAAAATATTTAATGTAAAGAATATATTAATTGCTGACAAAAAAGTATTTGAAGATGTTTCAAGCAAATATCAAAAAGTAACTAAAATTAATTTTCATAATAATTACACTTCCCTAAATAAGATATTTAAAGGAAAAAAAATAGATTATGCAATGAGTGCAATTACAGGGTTAAATGGTTTAGCCCCAACATTGAAAATTATTAAATTTACAAAAAATATTGCTATTGCCAATAAAGAAGCAATAATTTGTGGTTGGAATTTAATTCATAGAAATTTAAAAATTTATAAAACCAAATTTATGCCAGTAGATTCAGAACATTTTTCTATTTGGTCTTTATTAGATGAAAAAAAAAAAAATGATTTAGAAAGAGTATTTATCACTGCATCAGGAGGTCCTTTTCACAATTACCCTTTAAATAAATTTAAATTTATTACCCCAAAACTTGCATTAAAACATCCGAATTGGAAAATGGGACAAAAGATAACCATTGATTCTTCAACAATGATGAATAAAGTTTTTGAAATTATTGAGGCAAAAAAAATTTTTAATTTAAAATATGATAAATTGTCAATTCTTCTTCACACAGAATCTTATATTCATGCAATAGTTAAATTTAACAATGGCTTAACTAAACTATTAATTCATGACACAAATATGACAATCCCTATTTTTAATTCTTTATATCCTAATAATGAAAAAAATATTAAATCTAAAAATTTAGATCTTGGTATTATTAATAATCTAAAATTACAAAGCATTGATCAAAAAAGATTTCCAGTCACTAAAATCTTAAAACTTTTGCCAGATAAGCATTCATTATTTGAAACTATTATTGTTACTGCAAATGACAAGCTTGTTAACTTATTTCTTGATAAAAAAATTAATTATCTGGATATTTCAAAATTCTTATTGAAGATCATTTCAGATAAAGAATTTAAAAAATATAAGTTGATCAGACCTAGAAATATAGATCAAATAAAGAAACTAAGTGATTATGTAAGTTTAAAAATAGATTTATTAAGTATATAAGATCTTTATGTTTAATAAAATTTTAAAAATAAATTTATTTATATTATTTCTTTCAACTGTTTGTAATTCTGAAATTGTAAATTCAATAGAAGTTTTAGGAAATAAACGTATTTCTGATGAAACAATTATTTTATTCAGTGAACTTAAAAAAGGTGAAGACCTCACAGAGGAAGATATAAATGATTCTATTAAAATGTTATATGAAACTAATTTTTTTAAAGAAATATCAACAACATTTAATGATAACATTTTAAAATTCACTGTTATTGAAAACCCAATTATTCAATCTATTGAAATATCAGGATTAAAATCAAAAAAATATTCTGAAGCTATTTTTGAAATACTTTCCATGAAAGAAAAAAGCTCTTATATAGAAAACCTTGTTAATAAGGATCTTAAAAAAATTAGAAACCTCCTTAAGGTTTCTGGTTTTTATTTTTCTAAGGTTGAAGCTGATATCAAAGAAAATGATAATAATACAGTTGATTTAATTTATAATATTGTGCTTGGTGAAAAAGCACTAATTGAGAATATAAAATTCAATGGTAATAAAATTTTTAAAGATAAAATACTTAGAAATATTATCGTATCTGAAGAAAGTAAATTTTGGAAAATTCTTTCAACTACAAAATTTCTTAATAAGCAAAGAATTGAACTTGATGCTAGATTATTAAAAAATTTTTATTTAAGTAAGGGGTACTATGAAGTAAAAATTGAAAACTTTTCAGCAAACCTAGTTGATAAGAATAAATTTGATTTAGTATTTAATATTAATGCAGGTCAAAAATTTTTATTTAATAGCTTTGAACTTGTCACACCTTCAGATTATGATAGAGACCATTTTAATGAAATTTTTGATCAATTTGTAAAACTTAAAAATAAACCTTACTCTCTTAATAGTGTAAAAGATATTTTAGATGAAATCGATGAGATTGCACTATCCAAACAGTACGAGTTTATTAATGCTTCAATAGAGGAGACCATAGTTTCTGCTAACAAAATTGATTTCAAATTTATTATTAGTGAAACCAAAAAAATATATGTAAAAAGAATCAATATCATGGGAAATGATATAACCAACGAGCATGTTATTAGAGATTTGTTAATTGTTGATGAGGGTGACCCTTTTAATAAACTTTTACATAATAAATCAATGAATAATATTAGATCATCCAATTTATTTGCTAAAGTTGACTATGAATTACTAGAAGATAAAAATGAGAATAATCAATCAATAAATATAACTGTTGAAGAGCAGCCCACTGGTGAAATTTCTGCAGGCGCAGGTTACGGTACCAGTGGTACATCTTTAACGTTGGGTATTAAAGAGAATAACTTTAGAGGTGACGGTGTATCGCTTCGAACTAATTTTACCATATCTGAAAATGCTATTTCTGGGGGCCTTAATTTTACTATTCCTAATTATAAATATAGTGATAAAGCATTAACTATAGGATTTTCTAGAACTGATGAAGATAATTTAAGTATATCAGGGTTTAAAAAAAAATTGAGTATATTGAATTTTGGAACTTCGTTTGAACAAAGAGAAGATTTATATTTTTCACCATCTCTTAAATTGAAGTATGAAACACTAGAAACATCATCTGCCGCTTCTAAACTTCTTAAAAAACAAGCTGGAGATTATTATGATTTTGGTTTTAGTTATGGTTTATATTATGATCAAAGAAATCAGTCTTTTGCACCTACTGATGGATACTCTTCAAATTTTAAACAAGAATTACCTCTCTTCTCTAACAGTTATTCACTTACCAACACTTATGATTATAAGGTCTATAATGAATTTGCAGATGAATGGGTTGGATCAATTGGTTTTTTTGCCAAATCAATTAATTCACTTGGAAGTAAAGATGTAAGAGTGTCTGAAAGAATTGTTATGCCCTCGAATAAACTAAAAGGTTTTGTTAAGGGTAAAGTCGGTCCAAAAGATCAAAATGAATTTGTTGGTGGTAACTATGCTTCGTCAATAAATTTATCCTTATCTTTACCAACTTTATTACCTGAATTAGAAATCTTAGATTTTAATCTATTTATGGATGCTGGTAATGTTTGGGGTTTGGACTATGATTCAACGTTAAATGATTCAAGTAAAATCAGGTCTTCAACAGGTCTATCAGTAAATGTGCTCACACCCGTTGGCCCCCTTAATTTTATTTTTGTAGCTCCCATAACAAAAAGCTCTTCAGATGTAACTGAAAATTTTAGATTCGATATTGGAACAACTTTTTAATGAAAAGTAAATTTTTTTTAATTGTAACATTAGTATTTCTTTTTATTTCTGCCTCAATAAGTGCTGAAAATAAGACTGCTTTTATTGACCTAGACTTAATTGTTAATAAATCTGATGTTGGTATTAAGTTAATAAAAAAAATTTCAATATTTGAAACTAATCTTAAAGAGAAATTTTTATCTAAAGAAGCTATATTAAAAAAAAAGAAAAAAAAATTATTTGATCAAAAAAACATAATTAGCAAAAGTGAGTTTCAAAAAAAATTGAGTGAGCTAAAAGTGGATGTAAAAAAATTTAATCAAGAAAGTGATAAAGAAAGAAAAAAATTAATTATTACAAGAAATAATTATAATTTAAAATTATTGAAAGCTATAAATCCTATACTGGCTACTTATTCTGAAGAAAAAGATATTTCTATATTATTGCAAAAAAAAAATATTATATTAGGGTCCTCTCAACTTGATATTACAAATGATATTCTTAAAATTGTAAATAAAGAAATAACAGAAAGTAATATTAAATGACAACGTCTTTAAATAAAAAACAAATCATTGATTTGTTACCACATAGAGAACCAATGTTATTAATTGATGAATTAATTAATATAAAAAAACTTTTTTCTGCAACAGCCATCGTTAATGTAAGCAAGGATAGTTTTTTTGTACAAGGTCATTTCCCAGGAAATCCAGTAATGCCAGGTGTTTTAATTGTTGAAGCCTTTGGTCAAGCAGCAGCAGCTCTTACTGCCCATGGAATTGACAAAGAAACTTATGAAAACAAGTTGGTATTTTTAATGGGTATTGAAAAGGCTCGATTTAGAAGTCCAGTAATTCCTGATTGTAAATTAGAGTTAAATATTGAAGCAACAAGATCACATGGCAGGGTCTGGAAGTATAAAGGTGAAGCTTTTGTTGGTGAAAAAAAAATGGCTGATGCACAATGGTCAGCTACCATAGTGGATAGAAAATAATTAGTAATAATTCTTGATGAGTATTTATTATCATTTTTGATATTAGTTAAATAATGATAAATCCATTTTACTTAAACAAAGGGCCATTTGAAATTAATAGTTTACTTAATTTAAGTAATATTAATTATATTAAGATATTTTCTAAAATAATAGTTTCTGATATTAAAGATCTCAACAACGCTGAAGAAAGTCACCTTACTTTTCTACATTCTAAAAAATATGAAACTTTAGCTTCAAAAACAAATGCATCATTTTGTATTACAACTAATAATTTAGCTAATATTTTGCCAACTACCTGTTATCCTATTATTGTTGATAATGTTTTAATGACAACAGCTAGAATAACTAAAGTTTTTTATCCAGATTCTATTTCAGATGATTTTGATGATAGCGTAATAGATATAAGTGAAACATCTTTTAATGACAAAGTTAAGTTTGGAAAAAATGTATTAATTGGAAAAAATGTAACTATAGGTAATAATTGTTTAATTGGACATAACACAATTATTGAAAAAAATGTAATAATAGGTAATAATTGTTCAATTGGTTCAAATGTAATCTTAAGAAAAACGATTTTAAAAAATGATATATCTATTTTAGATGGGTGTATAATTGGAAAAAAAGGATTTGGTTTTTTTCCTGATAAAGATAAGAATTTTAAATACCCTCATATAGGTATTGTTGTAATTGAAGATAATTGTGAAATTGGATGTGGATCAACCTTAGATAGAGGTTCTTTATCTAACACTACTATAGGTAAGAATACTTATTTAGATAATCAAGTTCATATTGCACACAATAATAAAATAGGAAATAATTGTATCATTGCTGGTCAGGTTGGTTTTGCTGGTAGTTCAATTATTGGCGATAACGTGCTGATTGGTGGCCAGGCAGGTATTTCTGGACACTTAAAAATAGGTAATAATGTTCAGATTGGTGGTGGGAGTGGTGTAATAAAAAATATCCCAAACAATTCTAAGGTTATGGGGTACCCAGCTAAAGATTTGAAAAACTTTATTAAGAATAGCAAATGATAAATAAGACAGCAATTATCGATTCACAAGCCCAAATATCTAAAAATGTTAAAGTTGGGTCATACTCAGTAATAGGTCCAAATGTTCAAATTGGAGAAAATACAATCATTCATTCAAATGTTGTTATTGCAGGTAATACAATTATCGGCAAAGATAATCAAATTTATCCATTTGCATCAATAGGAAGTGACCCACAGGATTTAAAATATAATGGTGAACAAACTACACTTAGAATAGGTGATAAAAATATAATTAGAGAACATGTAACAATAAACACTGGAACTGTTAGTGGCACAGGAGAAACTATTGTTGGGAACAATTGTTTGTTAATGATTTCCTCTCATGTTGCACATGATTGTATTATTGGGAATAACGTCATTATAGCCAATAACGTCCCCATTGCTGGCCATGTTGAAATTGGTGATTTTGTTATAATTGGTGGTAATTCAGCAGTACAACAGTTTACTAGAATTGGAAAAATGGCTATGATTGGAGGAATGACTGGTGTTCTAAAGGATGTGATTCCTTATGGTTTATCATCGGGTAATAGAAATTTTCTTCAGGGTTTGAATTTAATAGGTTTAAGAAGAAAAAATGTTCCTAATAAAGATATTCTTTCTTTATCTAAAGCATATAGAGAGATTTTTAAGACAGATAAATTAACAGAAAATCTAAATAATATAAATGGCGTCTATAAAAACAATTCATTAGTTAATGATGTAATTGAATTTATAAAGAAAGATAAAAAGCGTCCCATTTGTACTCCGTTTTCTAAGTAAAATGATTGGCCTATTCCTTGGTAGCACACATTTTCCAGAATTAATAATTGAAAAGCTTAAAAAGGATAATATAAAATATTTTATCTTTGATTTAACAAAAAATAATAAGTTTAAAAAAGATAAAAATTCAAACTATATAAGTATAGGTCAATTTGGAAAAATTCTTAGATTAATAAAAAAAAAGAAATGTAATAAAGTTATATTTGCTGGCAAAATTGATAAACCTAAAATTTCATCATTGAGACTAGATTTTAAAGGTTTTTATTATTTACCAAGAATAATTAAAGCTTATAAAATTGGTGATGTCTCAATTTTAAAAGAACTTGTTAAAATCTTAAATGAACAAACAATAAAAGTTATTAGTTCTATTGCATTTAACCCAGAACTAACTTTGGCTAAGGGGTCCTACACCAGATTAAGACCTGATAAGAATGATTTTATTTCTATAAATAAAGGTATTAAATCACTTGCTGAGGTTAATTCATTTAACCATGTCCAAGCTTTAGTAATTCAAAATTCTACTATTGTGGCCAAAGAAACATCTAAAGGAACAAAAAGAATGTTACAATTATTAAAAAAGTCAAAAAATTCTCAAGGTATCCTAATTAAATATCCCAAAAAAAAACAAGATCTAAGAGTAGATTTACCCACTATAGGTCTCGATACCCTTAAAGACTGCAAGAAGGCAGGTATTAAGGGTATCGTATTAAAATCTAAACAAAATATTTTCTTGGATAAAGATAAAACTATACACTTTGCCAATAAAAATAATATTTTTATAACAGTAAAATGAAAAAAATTTTTATAATAACAGGTGAGCCATCAGGAGATAAGCTTGCTTCCACAGTCATCTCTAAACTTAAATTAAGTGTTTCAAATATTAAATACTCTTGCGTAGGAGGAGTTCATTTAAGTTCCTTAGGAATAAAATCAATCTTTGCACTTAAAGAAATTACCTATTTAGGATTTACAAGTGTTTTATTTAATATCTTTAAGATCAGGAATAGAATCAATACTACTGTAAATGAAATTATTAAATTCAATCCTGATATATTATTCAGTGTAGATAGTCCTGATTTTACACTTAGAGTCGCTGAAAGAGTTAAAAGAATTAATAATAATATTAAAATAATTCATTATGTGGCTCCTCAAATCTGGATATGGCGCAAAGGTAGAGTAAAAATTTATAAAAAATTTATAGACCATATGTTACTTTTATTTAATTTTGAAAAAAAATATTTTGATAGAGAAGGTATCCCAAGTACTTTTGTTGGTCATCCCTTGCTTGAGCAAAATAAAAGATCTAAAATCGATCTATCTTCATTAATTAAAAAAAATAAAAAAATTATATCTATCTTTGCAGGAAGTAGAAATTCTGAAACTAATATTCTTTTACCCATTTTATGTGACTTTATTAAATTGATGAATCAGAAATTCAATGATTATTTTTTTGTTTTCCATACTACAGATGAGAATAAAGAGTTAATATCTAATTTTTTAGAAGATAATTCATTAAGTGCTTGTCAAGTAATTTCAGATGAAAATATTAAATCTCAAATTTTATCTAGCTCCCTGTTTGCAGTAGCTAAATCAGGCACAGTATCTCTTGAAATCTGTAATTCTAATGTACCATCCATTATAATTTATAAAATCAATATGATTAATTATTGGATTATGAAACTTTTTGTAAAAGTAAAATTTGCAAACATTATTAACATTATGAATAATAAGGAAGTTATTCCTGAATTATTGCAAGGTGAATGTAATGCAAATAAAATTTATAACTCTGTAGTTTATTTATTGAAAAACCCAAATATTATGAAAAAACAAATTGAAACATGCAAAAAAACAATAAATAAGATTAGGTCCAAAACATCATCTAGCAGTGAAGCGTCTTCAATACTAGCTAAGTATCTTATTTCCTAATCGTTTAAGCACTTCTTCTTTACCTAATGATATAATTATATCATAAACTCCAGGTCCAAATTTTGAACCAGTTAATGCTACTCTTATCGGCTGCCCTACACCTTTAAAATTTGTTTCATGTGACTTAATTAGATTATTGACAATAGGTTCAAGAGCTTTTTTGTTAAGATTTTTTATTCCTTTAATAATATTCATAAATTCAGCTAATATTTTTTTGGCTTTATTATCAATAAGTTTTAAATCCTCTTGATCAAAACTAACTTCATCAAATATAATATATCTGAGGTTGTTATATATATCCTCCAAAGTTTTTGCTTTATTTTTTAGAAAAATTAAAGACGGTTTAATTTTATCCTTTTTTTCAAGGGAAATTTTTTCTTTATAAAGTTCAGAATATTTTACTATATGATCGTATAATTCATCTTCACTAATACTCTTTATGTAATACTCATTAATTGATAATATGCGACTCATATCTAACTTGGAGGGTGATTTTCCAATACCTTCTAGATTAAAATGTTTTATACTCTCCTCTAAGCTAAATATTTCTTTATCTTTGTAAGACCAGCCAAGTCTCAATAAATAGTTCCTTAGTGCATCTGGTATTATTCCTATTTTAGAATAGTCATCTAATGTCGAAGCATTATCTCTTTTAGACAATTTTTTACCTTCTAAAGTGTGAATCAAGGGTATGTGCGCAAAAGAGGGCAAGACCCATTTCATTGCTAGGTATATTTGAATTTGTTTAAAGGTATTTATTTTATGATCATCACCTCTGATAATGTGAGTCATGATCATTTGGTGATCATCAACAGTAGCTGACAAATTATATGTTGGAGTTCCATCGTTCCTTAGAATAATAAAATCTTCTATTGTAATATTATCTATCTCTACATCTCCTTGTACTAAGTCTTTTAGTATCGAAGATCCTTCAATTTTGCTTTTAAACCTTACAACTGGTTTAATTTCTTTTGGAGCATCACTTTCACTTAATTCTCTACATTTTCTGTTGTAGGTATAAGGAAGTTTTTTTTGTTTAGCTCTTTTTTTTTGATCTTCTATTTCTTCAGTAGAACAGTAACATTTATAAGCATGACCGTTTTTAAGCAATTCACCAGCAACATTTATGTGATCATCTATTTTTGTTGATTGTATGTATAGTTCTCCATCATGTTCTATACCAATCCATTTTAAAGATTTTATAATTTGATCTTTATGTTCATCTTTAGATCTTTCTTTGTCTGTATCTTCAATTCTTAAATGAAAAGTTCCCTTCTTATTTTTTGAGTATAACCAGCAAAATAGAGCAGTTCTTAAACCACCAATATGAAGGGCTCCAGTAGGTGAGGGAGCAAATCTTGTTGCAACATTGGACATGTCTGATTTTTAGACTATTTTTTTAGAAGTTTCTATATAAAGATACTAGAACACCTTGAACTTTTACTCTATCAGGTCCAAATATTTTAGTTTCATAGTTTCTGTTAGCGCTTTCAAGGGCAACTGTTTTGCCTTTTCTTCTAATTCTTTTTAACATGGCTTCGTGTTCATCTATTAAAGCCACAACAATTTTACCGTTATCAGCAGTGTCTGATCTTCTAATAATAACTGTATCACCTTCATTAATACCAGCTTCAATCATTGAATCACCCTGAACCTTAAGTCCAAAATACTGACCATTTTTTTCAAGGTTACTTGGAAGAGGTATTCTAGAAACTTCATTCTGTATCGCTTCAACAGGAGTTCCTGCTGCAATACTACCCAAAACAGGAATTTCTATTTCATTTATATTATTACTTTCTGTATCTAAGCCACCTTTGATAATACTTGGTGAAAAACTATTATAAATATCGTTAGCAGAAGCTGTTTCTGGAAGTTTTATCACTTCTAAAGCTCTTGCTTTATGAGGTAGTCTTCTAATAAATCCTCGTTCTTCTAGAGCACTTATTAATCTATGAATTCCTGATTTAGACTTTAAATTTAATGAATCTTTCATTTCCTCATAAGAAGGAGATACACCCGAAGCTCTTAACTTCTTGTTAATAAATAAAAGCAGATTTTTTTGTTTTTTAGTTAACATAAGAACAAATAAAGTACAAAATCTGTTCTACAAGTGTTCTTCTATTATAACAATAGCTAAAAAGTGTTTAAAATTAGGGTTTATTTGATTAAAGAACT
>Ga0114997_10004156_pt1 | contig 11243 bp, 8 predicted proteins | sample ArcticOcean_MG_C_2_FD_87045 | JGI IMG/M metagenome (GOLD analysis project Ga0114997, IMG submission 87045) | Marine microbial communities from western Arctic Ocean - ArcticOcean_MG_CB4_136 | ecosystem: Environmental > Aquatic > Marine > Oceanic | place: Arctic Ocean: Canada Basin | collected... | reverse complement strand
TCGCATCGGCTTCGTCAACCCTTAGGTTCATTTTTCCTTTGTCCCGATTTAATTCAGCATCCCAGCGCGCTTCTTCAGCCCTTAATCCTTTTAAATCATGTTCCAATTCAACTGTTACTTGGCCCTTAGCATGAGCCCGTTTTACATTGTTTTCCATTTGGATTCTAGCCAAAGTAATAGCCTCAGTTTGAGCATAATGAGCGATTTGAGCATCGGTATTAACTTGGGTTCCAGTAGTTTGAGCCTCAACCGTTGCTCGATGCTTTTGCACCATTTCCATATCGGTTGGATCGGTGATCGGGAACGATTTTAGCAAAGTAAAACCAAGATTTGCCAGCAGGTTTCTCATTTCTATTTCAGCGGTCATTTCGAATTGCTCCAAAAAAGCCGCCCCTCTTAAATCTGCAGCGCTTGAACATGAAGCTAGACATGGAGTAACCACTCTTGCAATAACTTCATTTCGGATTATGTTGATAAGTCCGTTTCGGTCTAGAACCGGGGCGTTATTGGCAAAATAATTAAGGAGTTTTGGCACATCTTCAGTATTCATTTTAAGCCGCAAATTGGCAAAACCTTTTGCGCTTTCCCCATTGGATAGCTGTCCTTCAAATGGGACCCAATAATCCATTGGACCACTCATTGCGAATAGTAATCTACGGTCTGAGGCGGTGAGTCCAACCTTATCGCCAAGCCATCTCGAAAAGCCACCAGCCATACTTTTCAGATGGGTTTCTGTGAGGATATCACCGATTTTTCCATCGACGATAAGAACACATACTTCGTTTGGTTTTAACATGACTTGCTGATTTGCAAAAGTTTGGATGTCATTTGCATTTATCAAACGGGAAATCGTATCTGGGCTATCTCTCCACTTATAATTAGACATTTAAATCACTTCTTTTTTCTTAATCCCGATAATATATCTGCTCTTGCCGCAAAGAATCCCTTGCAGCTAGCAATCAATTGAGTTGTTTGTAGAATATGTTGTTTTGAATCATCATCGGCTTTGGCAATCAAATCCTCGGCTTGATTTGCTAAATTGACTGCTTTTGTCACCATCTCAACTACATTGTGGTCGTGCTTGATGAGATTTTTTAAATCCTTATTAGAGGGTGAACGCTGCCCAGATAAAAACGCATGTTCCATCCCAGCAATCGCTTTATTGATGTCCTCACAAAGATAATCGCACTCTTCAATACATTGTTTTGCCGCTCTCGCACAAGACATATCACCTTCTCTAAACTGAGATTGAAATATATTTTGCATGTGGGAGCGAACTCTGGTAACGGCTCGAATCAATTCTGCTCGGACCATCTTATCGGTTTCGATTCTGCTACCTTTTGCATAGCCATTATAACCGCTAAGAATTAATTGAACTCCTCGGATATAGGGGAGTGCATCAATCGGCGTTCCAATCATAGTTATCCCTATGTTATACAGGGGCGGGGTCCTTATTGATGCTACCGCTTTCGGGCTTAACCTAATTTGATGATTCGATCGGCAAATTTTTCCGCTTGGTTCGAATTATGAGTGACAAATATTGCTCCGCATTTCCGCTTTCGGAGTAAATCTCGTACTTCCTTAATCAAAATCTCACTTAACTCGTGGTCTAGTGCACTAAATGGCTCGTCTAAAAGCAAAATTTTGGGTTTTGCTAAAAGTGCTCGGGCCAAAGCGACCCGTTGTGCTTCTCCACCTGATAACTTGCTAATTTTCCGATGATTAAAACCACTAAGTCCGACCTCCTCTAGAGCCTTATCAATGTCACCATCCCCGCCTAAGCGAAGGTTTTTTTCGACGTTCAAATAAGGGTAGAGTACAGGAGATTGGAATATCAAACCAATTCCACGTGATGAGGCCTTATCGGATGTAATGTCCCTTTCATCTAGAATAATTCGCCCTGAATCAAGAGTCTCCAGTCCACAGATACACCTCAAAAGAGTTGTTTTACCACAACCGGATGGTCCGGTAATAGCAACGATTTCACCTGGTTCTAAATTCAAATCGAATCCTTCGAATAATTTTCTTTCAAATCCCTTGGCTAAACCTTCACATTTCAACATTAAAACATCCCCTTTTCATCGGTGGCACGAAACTTTTCGGCAATTAAAAACAATACTAAGGTAATACCCATCAATACGGTTGCAGCAGCAGCAGCAGTAGGTTGAATCAACGGGTCCCAACCTGGTCTGGAGCGCAATTGATCTATCAATACCGGCAAAGTATCCCATTGGCCGAATCGAGTGACGACCCACGATGCACCGAATTCTCCCATCGACATCGCTAAAGTGAAAATTCCAGCAATAAATATCGGTCCTTTCATCAATGGAAAGTGAATGTTTTTGATACGCTCAAAGGAATTCATTCCAAGAACTTGGGCATTTTCATCATAGGATGGATCAAGTCCTCTCAACGCTGCTAAAATAATCCTAACCACAAAGGGAGTTGTCAGCATTATATGGGGTAATGCTGGCAAAATCCACCACTCCTTTAATTCTACAGGTTCGATCAGAATAATTCCTAATATTACGCCTAAACCGATCATTACCGATGATATCGCAAATGGAAGCAAGGTGAGCAAGTCGACTATCCTAGCAAATTTTGAGCCGGACTTTTCAAGATGTCTGATATGCAAGGCTAAGAGGATGCCAAGCGGTAGTGCTACTATCAATGTTATAGCAGCATAACCGAGTGAATTTAGCAAAGCCTCCCACACACCGATGTTAGAATAATCGCTGTTCCAGGCTTTGGACCAAGCCCTAAAACTCCATTCTATTCCATCTCGTGAGACTATTCTCACCGAAGCGAGTGCGACAATTATCATTGGACCTAAAGCAAATAAAATTCCGGGTATTAAGATTAATAATCCCTTTGGGTTTTTAATTTGCGCTGATTTTTCATCGACTTGAGGTAATCTTGATTGCCGCTTGTCTTGTAACCATGACATCAACCATAAAGACAACAACAGAACTGAAAATTGAATCATCGATGATGCCAATACCAAATCGTTACTATACTCGTTATAATTATCTATTCCTGCGGAGGAACCAACGCTTGCCATCACAGTTTCAAGCGAATTTTCGAGCGGAGTAAGCCATCTAACCAATGCAAATGATGTGAATGAAAACACAAAAGTCATACAGGCAGCAGCAGCTAATGAAGGGATTAATAATGGATACCACAGAATTCTGAATCTGTTAAAAGCGGTTCTGCCACTAGGTAATAACCTCAATTGGTCTTCCAAATCACGATTTAGGGTCGATAAAACCGGTTCCGTGAATCTAATTACCAAAGCCATGTTGAACCATACATGAGCGACGATCAAGGTCCAAAAGTGAGTGGATTGATCGCTTCTAAACCCAAGTCCGTTTGGCCCAATGAAGGCTAATATTCCCATTGCAGCAACGATTGCTGGCATAACAAATGGCATTGTGAGGATTGCTCGCATCAATGGTTTGGCCTTCCAAGAGTATCTGCCTAATTGCCAAGCAATTGGGGTTGCAATCAATACGGTCGCAATAGTCGAAATAATTGCTTGGATGAAGGTAAAACCAATTGCTCCTTCACTCAATCGATACAGCTCGAGGGAATATACCCATGAAACTGGGCTAAACCCGACGATTTTAATCATCCTTGTCGCAGCTAATATTAACGGAATAAATACTAGAGCAGAATAGATTACAATCGCAAAGCGGCCAGCCCATTTGAGCATAGAAATCATCCTTGATTAACCGCAGAATTCCACTTGGCTAGCCAACTTCCCATATTTTCGGCAATCTCTTGACTGGATACTTCAGCAGAAACCAGAGGGACCAATGAATTAGCGCGATATTCATTTTCAATCGGGAGATCCGAATTTTCTAGAACAGAATACATGAAATTTTCAGTTGGCATCTCATTATTGATTTCTCCTGATAATAAATATTCAATAAAATCACTTGCAGCAATAACATTCGCCCCTTCAAGAACTGCGATATATTCGATTTGTAAGAATGAACTCCGGTCGATATCCAATGCTGCTGATTTGGTCCGGCCCTCGTCATAATGTGCTTCCACACCTGGTGAATGACAATATGATAAGACTATATTTGCATTCCCGATATAGCCATCAGTCCATTCACCGTATCCACCGGTATAATGGGTTTCATAGGCTTCACTCCAACCGGTTGTAATGATAATATCATTATCGTTCATTGCAGCCCACCAATCCGTCCAATCGGTTGAATTATCTGGGTCGTTGGCGAAGTGATCGATGGTCGCAACCATGAAGGCTCTTCCAGGTGAACTTGTCATTGGAGAGGGAATCGCAACCTTTCCTCGCCAATCATCTTCGGTTAAGTTCCACAAATTTGTTGGCACGCTGAGATTTTCACCATCAACAACTTCGGTATCATAATTCAAACAGATCCACCCCTTGTCGAATGGAACTGCTTTTGAGCCATTATAAAACTCCAATGAAGAAGCCTCAATTCCCTGCAATGTGGCTTGATGGTCGATTAGAACTCCAGCATCTAATGCGGTTTGCAAATAGGTATTGTCCAAACCCAAAACAAGGTCTGCTGTTTGACTGCCCTTTGATTGTAAAATATGATCTAAAATAGATCCGGCATCATCGAGTTTTATCAAATTAACTTTGTACCCGGTACGATCTTCAAACTCCTTCAACATCGAATCGCTTAATCCTGATACATCGTAAGTAACGATAGTAATGTCAGTAACCTCTTGACTATTATCAACACAACCAGGCAAGATTGCAGAAAAGAGGATTGCACATATTAGAATTACATTTTTATTCATACGATCACATTACTGCACAAATTTGGTGCATTCTATCTACTAATTCTAGCGGGTTATGAGCAAGGATGTAAAGCGAAGGCTCCCAACCGAAGCCCCCTTCGTCAAAAATTATATCGATTCCTTGATGAGATTGCAATTTCCCTTTTGGGGCAAATGTTAGGTTTAAATCGAGGTCCTCACAAATCGATTCTACTGAGCTCTTTAGGGGAGGTTTGATGTTCAGTATAGCGGTTTTAGTCGGGTCACTCGACCTTGCTGCTAATAGCATATTTGCCAGGTGATTCGATGTATCGAAAGCAGGGGTTTCGTGGTGCCTCAACCTATTGTTAACAATAGAGATCCTTCCCGGAAATGCTGCAACTTCTTTAGTAGACTTAGCATCTCGAAGACAACATGCAATATTCAGACCTACCGCAGGCATTCTCTCCCTGATCCGATTGATATCAATTCGGCTCATTGCCCACTCCAATTGTTTCAATAATGCTCTTTGCTCTTGATCTGCATCCATATCCTGCCCGGTCAAAGATTTATCGAATCTAAGTACCTGTCCGTGTCCGAATGAAATCTCCATTATGAACCGGTGGCGACTTGGTTGGCTTTCTGGACCCAGTTGTCCAAGTGCCATCGAAATCTCATGAGCCCAACCATCGATAGTAGACTCATCTGAACTACCGCTCAAGTTAGGTAGCGGGCGACCAGACATTCTAGATACAGTCGATTGAGTTGAGCCAAGAATGTCAGCGATTTCAGCTTGTGACCAGTCTCCGGCTCGTAGGTTTCTTGCCAATTGCATATGTAATCGAGCCAGCCAAGCCGACCCATCTTTTCCTAGCATGGTTGGTGGTTGTCAGTAATGCTATTCAATGTTCCTAACCATAAATGCATGTTGCATGCGATTGTAGAGGTCTTGGTAAGGCTTGAGTCGATCCTTCCATTTTAGCACAGCCCGGCCTGAACTAGAGGGCAGCACCCATATTTCGCTCTTTAATGGGAATGATTTTGGTATTTGTGATTGAACACCAAAATCAGTTGATTTTAGGGGTGGATCAAATAGATGGGAGAATTGGCGTTTTCCAATGAATGCAATCACCATCGGCTCAGCCGATATGCGTAGTGCATGAGTGGATATGCGTTTGTAGAAATCACTACGCTGGTCGATGAAAGCATTGTGTTTTATCTTGCTAGCATCACTACCAGGAACTCTAATTACATCGGTGAATCCAAAATTTAAATTAGCGACCATTTTATCATCACAAACCCCAGAATAATCCTCGGGTATTAATTTTGATTCGCGAATAAGGCGCCAGAAAAGATTTGAAGGGTTTGAAAAGTAATGCCCAGAGTCCCAAGATGCTTGGCTTGGATTGTGGCCGACCAATAAAATCCTAATTGGCCCATCCCCATACTTCTCCTCCAAGGCCATATATGGGCCTGAGCAGCAGAGGGTTCTAAACCCGTCCATCACCGCACTCTAATTGGAGAAGGCTAATGCAACAAGACGAGTTCCTCAACCGAGTTATGGAAAAGGTCCGCACTTATCTTGGAGAATCAGATTCGATCATCAACTATGTTGAGCAAGCAAGTCTCCGACGTACCAGTGATTTAAAGTTGCCATTAGAAGGACTCGGTCTTGAAAAAGTACTTAGTGATATAGATTATTATCTATCAAAATGTGTTGATACTTCTCATCCGGGTTTCATGAACCCATTTTGGGGTGGTTTGAATCTTGCAGGATTTGCCGGTGAAATAATTACCACTCTTACCAACACCTCGATGTATACTTACGAACTCGCACCTATGGCAACCCTCATCGAACAAGCTCTTCTAAAGAGAATGTGCGATTTAGTTGGCTTTCCAGATGGTAACGGAACCCTAACCACGGGTGGTTCGAACGGAAATATGCTTGGAATTATGTGTGGGAGATACCGTGCTGACCCACTAGGTCAAAGAAGAGGCTTCGATGGCAAAAAATTAGCGGTATTTGTCTCAGAGGAATCACATTATTCGGTGATGATGTCTGCGAATGTGCTTGGGATTGGATTCGATAATGTCCTCAAGATTGGATGTGATGATGGCGGTCGAATGCGAGTCGAAAAATTACAGGAGGAAATCGACCGCTCTCGTCGAGAAGGTTTCCTGCCGGTTTGTGTAGTCGCAACCGCAGGTACTACCGTGAGAGGGGCCTTCGATCCCCTAAAAGAGATCGCTAAAATCTGTTCGACTGAGGACATATGGCTTCATGTCGATGCGGCTTGGGGGGGCTCTTGTTTATTCAGTGCAACTCACCGTTCATTGATGAACGGGGTGGAATTGGCTGACTCGGTTTGTTGGGATGCCCACAAGATGATGGGATTGCCGATGATATGTTCAGCGTTCTTGGTAAGGGACCAAAATTTGCTCAAGAAAATTTGTGCTCACACAAATATAGGTCATTATTTGTTCCAAGACGATGCTGAAAACATTGATCTTGGCCGCCTGAGTTTACAATGTGGTCGCAGAAATGATGCATTAAAGTTGTTCTTGGCTTGGAGAGAAATAGGTGATGCAGGTTGGGCGAAAATGGTAGATAATTATATGGATTTAGCAGATTACCTAGAGGAGAAAATTAAATCTCACCCCAATTTAGAATTGGTTTCAACTAGACAGTGGACCAATCTTTGCCTGAGATTTGAAAACAGTGAGGGTGATTTAGATGTTCTGAATGCCGAGATTCGCAAGCGAATGATGCAAGGGGGGCAATTTATGATCTCTCAATCGACCCTGAATGGAAAAACAATTCTTCGTCCTGCGATTGCAAATCCAAATATTAGCAAAACATCTCTTGACGAATTAATAAGTGAAATCACTTCGACAGCAGATGATATTATCCGTAATATTCCGGCCGAATAATTTCATTTATCACGGGTTTAGACACCAGTGAGGTTCTTGAGCAGGTGATGTTTGCCCAACTCTATGAGCGAAGGTCAACCGGTGCGCACCGTCCTTTACCCCGAGCACGTTGCTCTCAATGCAAATATCGTGGATTTCCATGGTTTCGAATTACCGATCTGGTATTCGAGTATAACCGAAGAGCATCTAAAATGTCGTTCTGAAGCGGGTTTATTCGATGTTTCACATATGGGGACATTTCGCTTTTCTGGCGAGGGGGTTGGCCAATGGCTGGAATCGATCGCGACTCAAAGAATATCCTCAATCGATCCTGGCCGCTGTGCTTATACCCATTTTTTGGACCATCAAGGATTTATTATCGATGATATGATTCTAGCAATTGTAAGCGAAACTGAAATCCTTGGAGTTCCAAACGCAAGCATGGTCGGTATTATGCGGGATTGGTTTTCAAATTTACTACCAGAAGATGGCTCGATTATACTAGAAGACCTGAGCCCAAAGATCAGTATAGTAGCCCTCCAAGGGCCTGATTCGAGAAAAATATGCGAAGCAGTTCTCGGCCAATCCAATCATATCGGCCGATTCAAATGGGCAGAAATCCAAGAGAATGAACTTGGAATCTCAGGTTGGATTCAAGGAACCGGATATACCGGCGAGGCCGGTTATGAGATATTCGTTCCAAATTCTGATTCTTCAACACTTTGGAAAAGTCTCATTCAAGCGGGGGCGACTCCTATCGGACTGGGAGCTCGTGATACATTGCGATTGGAAAAGGGGTTCTTGTTATCAGGCGTGGATTTTGCTTCGCCATCATTGAATGATAATCCGGTTCTTCATCGCGATTCTTATGAGACAAATGTACCATTCGGGCTTGATTTGAATCATGAATTCATCGGAAAAGCAAGAGTTGTGTCTCATTTTGATGACTGCGAACGCTGGTGGGGAGTTCAACAATTGGAAAAAGGACCGTTGCCCAGAGGCGGCAAAATAGTCGAGGATATGGCCGGTAATAAAATCGGGATACTAACCTCGGGTGCGCCTTCGCCTTCGATGGGGCGAGTCGGAATCGGCATGGGATATCTAGCAGGAGTTCAATCGGGCGATGAGGTCATGATAGTCGCGAGCCCACGAAAAAAGGTTAGAGCGCTGGTCAAGCGTCCGCCCTTTGTTTGAATGCGCCCCGTAGGGGCGTTGACTTGATGAAGGGTGGGTGCTCACACCGACCCATGCGCCGCGGTCTTGCATTCGGGATTCTACTGTGCCTACTGTTATCTTATGTTCCTGCAATTCCAGAGGATATTCAATCTAAAATCACCGAGGATATAATTCCTGAGCCATCACCAAATCTTATTCCTGAGGAGGATATGACCTTAGCTCAAGTCAATGCATTAAACTCGGTAGGTTGGGGCCGAGCTGCAACTTCAAATTGGTCTTCAGTCGGTGGTTCTGCAGACGATGACAAGATCTATGAAATGACGTTTGATTCCCAAGGAAATATCATTGTTTGTGGAATGATTTACCAAGTTAGTCAATTTGGTGGAATCCAAGTTCACACCGAAGGTGAAGGCGATATTTTGATGGCAAAACTCGACACTTCTGGGGTTTGGCAATGGGCAGTTTCAGCCGGGACCGCACTTTATTATGACCAATGCTGGGGCGTGACAGTAGACTCAAACGACAATGTCTATGGAACCGGATATTTCCGTGGTTCGGTAACATTTGGAAATACAACTCTAACCACAACCGGTTACGACGGTTGGATCGCTCGGGTTAACTCAACTGGCCAATTCGATTGGGCGATTAAATTCGGTGGCTTTGATGTCGATATCGGTTGGGCAATAGTTGCGGATAATTATGATAATTTATACGTCTCGGGGTATTATCAAAACTTTACCGAGTTCGATTCAACTCAACTAAGTGCAGAAGGCACTTCTGAAAACTACCGATTTTTCTTAGCCTATTATAATACCAGTTCGGAACTTTGGGAATGGGCGAAGGATTCCTATGGTGACGGGGTTGCTGCGCCATATGCACTGGTCCATGAATCGAGTACAAACGATGTTTATGTAGCAGGATATAATACTGGAAGCGAGAGTTTTAACGGACAATTTACTTCATCTCCACAATCAACATGGGCTGGAATTTTGCTCAAATATAATGACGACGGAGGTTTACGTTGGGGTAGAAATATCGCCGGGCCTCAATGTCCATTCGGTAGCAATTGTGGGGTTTGGTTCAATAGTGTAGCATTGCACCCTAATGGTGGGGTTGTTGTAGGAGGAAATTTTTTACTCTACTACAAGGATTCAACAGGTGCAACTCATACAGGGGCAGGATCTTGGGACCCCTTGGTTGCATATTATAATCAAAGCGGCGTCCAACAATGGACTTTCACCGCAGGTTCAAATCAAGATGACACGATCTATGCGATTTCGGTAAATCTCAAAGGCGAAGTTCAATTTGGTGGGCAATTCTTAACCCCAATACAATTCCCCGGTTTTGTGCTCAATAAATCTAGTTCAACCAATGAATATGATGCATATATCACCTCGATCAACGAAACCGGAAAATTCCAATGGGCAACAGCATTTGGTGGTGCGGCCAACGACACGGTTAGAGCATTACTCACCCTAAGCGATGGCTCGATAATTGCGGGAGGGGACTTTTCTGGAACCGTAAACTTTGGAAATATTCCTAAATCTGCGACAAAGCAAGATGTTTTCGTTTGGAAATTCGCCCATGACATGGATGATGATGGCATTGTGGATTATGTAGATAATTGCTTGAAGACTGCAAATTCAAACCAATCAAATTACGATGCTGACCTCAAAGGGGATGCTTGTGATACCGATGATGATAACGATGGATTACACGATGTATTAGATAATTGTCAATATGGAATGATCAATTGGAATCAATCAAATATCAGTCAAGATCACGACCAAGATGGTTGCAGAGATATCGATGAGGATTTCGATGATGATGCCGATGGTTATAATGACACAGAAGATAATTGCCCTTCAGGAATCATAGATTGGGTTCCCGATGAACTCAATGATTTAGACCAAGATGGTTGCAGAGATCAGGATGAAGATGATGATGATGATGGTGATTCGGTCCTAGACGCGAATGACAATTGCCAATATTTAGTAAATCTCAATCAATCGAATTATGATGAGGATAATCAAGGGGACATCTGTGACTCAGATGACGATGACGACACGGTGGTTGATTCACTCGATGATTGCCCAATGGGTAGTCTAAACTGGACCTCTGCAGTTCAAACCGATAAAGATGGTGACGGTTGTGAAGATGAGGGTAGCAATGAAGACCTCGATGATGATAACGATGGTATTTTGGACCTCGATGACCTATGTCCACGCGGTGAAACTGGTTGGAATTCCAGTTCGAACTCAGACCGAGATGGCGATGGATGTCGAAATGATAACGAAGATAACGATAACGACAATGATTCTTTGATAAATGAGGCTGATCTTTGTCCTAATGGCATTTCCAATTGGACCAAAAATGCGACCAATGATAATGATGCCGACGGT
>Ga0114997_10004155_pt1 | contig 11244 bp, 13 predicted proteins | sample ArcticOcean_MG_C_2_FD_87045 | JGI IMG/M metagenome (GOLD analysis project Ga0114997, IMG submission 87045) | Marine microbial communities from western Arctic Ocean - ArcticOcean_MG_CB4_136 | ecosystem: Environmental > Aquatic > Marine > Oceanic | place: Arctic Ocean: Canada Basin | collected... | reverse complement strand
TGGAGTAAAAAAAGGTTTAAATTGTAAAAAAGTTAATACTAGAGAAATAATTGCATTAACAAATTCAGATAAAATGTCTGATGAAATTTTGCAAATATACAAAAAAAATAATTCAACGCGCACAGTAAAAATGTCAAGTTCTCTTAAATTTTGTATATTGGCCGCAGGGGAAGCAGATATTTACGCGGCAAAATCGAGGGCTTTTGAATGGGATATTGCTGCTGGACATGCAATTTTATCACATGCAGGTGGATCAGTAACTACACATGAGGGTGAAGAATTTTTGTATGGAAAAGAAAATTATAAGAACTTACCTTTAATAGCCAAAAGATCATCTGACTTAAAACTTTAAATTCTACCATTGGTTGAAAACAATATAAAAGATATTCACTTTTTATAGAATCTTTTGCTTCCACTTACTCGAAAATAGCATATATACTAATTGAAAATGAGTGAAAGAGTCGATGATTAAAAGATTATTAATTTTAATAACACTTGGGGGATTGCTATCAGGTTGTTTCATGGCACCTATGGCGTTTATAGGTCCAGCTACTTCAGGTTTCTCCACAGCATCGATAGCACAATCAAGTGTAACTTCGGCAGCTAACTATATTTATAAAAAAAATACAGGCAAAACTATTATTGAGCATGCTTTAATTACTTTAAATAAAAAGAAAAAAGAATCTATTTTGAAGTCTATTCAGCAAACATATTTGCCAAAAGACATTTTACCTTAAAAGTTGATCCCGTAATTCAACAGCTCAATTAAAACTTAAATCAAATACTCTCTAAATGCTTAAAACAGTACTAATTATAGTATTATCAGTTACTTTTTTTGGAGTATTGTTTTTTATATTGGTAAAAAAATCACTTAAAAATCAATTAGAATATTATTTATCTAAAGAAAAGAAGAAAAAAAAAATTAAAAAATAATAATTATATTTAAATTAATTTACAAAACTTATTAAATTCTTCTTTAGGAATTTCCATAACCTTTTTAGAAGTTTCGTAACTAAATCCAGATCTAGCTAATATAGAAATATCCTTCTTGTAAAATAGATTTCTATTATTTTCTGTTCTGCCGGGACCTATTCTTTTTTTTTTACATATTTTTAAAGCCGAAAAAAAATCTGGATCAGTCTCTTTCTCTTTAATTTTTGAAATACTAGCTTTAATATATTTATCATCTATTCCTTTTTTTAATAAACTATAGCGTATTTTATTTAAGGAGTATCCTCGTCTTAAAAAATATTTAGATTTTGAATCTGAATAGTATTTATCACTTAATAAATTATTTTTCTCTAAAGTTAAAATTACTAAATCTATTACATCAAATAATTTTTTTTTATCAAATGTTTTTTGATTTTTTTTTAAGTATTTTTTAAATAAGTATGTTTTTAATTGCTGTTTTGAAGGGCTATATTTTTCTAAATATGCATAAGAAAAATTTCTTAATTCATCAATTGTTGCTTCTAAATCTTTCTTATTTCCAATAGGATTCACAGTTTTTATATACTATATTACAATTTTAAATTTATATGATATCTCATTTTGAACTATATTTAACATTTGAAAATATTTATTTGTGGACAAATTATGGAGTTATCCCATTTTGGCTCATGTTAGTTTTTATTCCAAATCACTCGGTAACACAATTTTTCTTAAATTCTATTATTATACCTCTAATTTTGGCTAGTGCATATATTTACATTATTTACCAAACTGTTCTTTTAGATATTTCTGTATTTGGTATCTTTAAACTATATTTAAACTTAGATGAACTTTACTCAGCATTTTCAACAGAAAGTTTTCTATTAATTTTTTGGCTTCACTTTGTAGCCTTAAATATTTTTCTTGGCTCATGGATGGTAAGAGATTCAGCAAAATACAATATGTCTCGTGGCATCACTTTTTTACCTCTAATTTTAGTTTATTTCGCTGGACCGGTAGGAATAGTTTTTTATTGGTTAATAAGAGTATTTTTTTCAAAAAAAATAAAATTTCATGATTAAACCATTTGATTTTTATTTTGATTTTGCCAGTCCATACGCTTTTTTAGCCCATAAGCAGATAGGAAATATTGAAAATGAAAATTCTATTAAAATAAATTACAAACCAATCTTTTTAAGTGGGCTTTTAAAATCTGCTGGAATAAAACATATTGCCGATATACCTATAAAAGGGAAACACATGATAAAAGATTGCAAGCTGTGGGGAGAAAAATACAATATAAATTTTAAGTTTAATAGCTACTTTCCAATCAAAACATTAAATTTGATGAGATGTGTGCTGATTGCTGAAAAAAATAATTTTTCACAAAATTTTATTAATAAAGTTTTTGACGCGATTTGGAAAGATGGTCTTAATTTGAATGATGGTGCAATTTTTGAAAAACTTCTTAAAAATATGGATATTAACCCAGAAAATTTTCTAAAAGATTCGTTAGTTGAAAATAATAAAAACGATCTTAAAAATAGGACTGATGATGCTTGCGATAAAGGAATTTTTGGTACGCCTACTTTTGTTATAAATAATAAAGTATTTTGGGGGCAAGATCGATTAGAATTTGTTCTTAATGAAGCCAAAAAGTAGATATTAAATTTTTTATGAAAAAACAAAACAACTCCCAAAAAAAAAATATTTTTAAAAAAATTTTTATTAAAATATGTCGACTTCTAAATTATGAAATAATTGATCAAAGTAATTTTTATATCCCTACTCAAAATAAATCTCTAACAGAAAATATAAGTTTACTTGGAAACAAATCAATAGCAATACCTCTAGGTGAAACAAAAATAACACGTCAAGTTAATGCTTTAACAATTATTTTTAGATCTTGCACCAATATAAATATGTTAACACAAAACAAAAATAGATTATTTGACGAAAAAAAATCTGAATATACATTTAGATCTCTAAATTCTATAATTAGGTCTACTGTTAGTGCAAAAAAAAATTTACATAAAGTAAAATTTAATATCATTGTAATAGATCACAATTCAAACGAAAATGATTTAATACAGATAAAAAAACAGTTAAACCAATCAGGTCTAAACAGTTCTTTAATTTCCCTAGATGTCAATGAGTTTAAAAATGAAATCCAAAAGATCAATGCGGAAAATAAGAATGTAAGTCAAAATCAAATTTCAAATATGTCTAATATTCATAAATCTTTCCAACTAGCAGAGAAGGAATGTGAGGATCTAATATATTTTGTCGAAGATGATTATTTACATCAGCTAAATACCATTGAAGAGATGATTTTTACTTATGAGCGTATTTCTTCCCAGGTCAAAAATGAATTAATTTTGTGTCCAGCTGATTATCCTTATCTTTATAATAAAGTAGAGCCTACAAATATTTTTTTTGGATTATCGCAGCATTGGCGAGTTACAGGTGAAAGCTTATGCACATTTCTTACTAGTTCTAATATTTTAAAAAAACATTGGAATAAATTTACGTCTATGTGCCAATATGAGCATCATCCCTTTGAGGAACCTCTTCATGATATATACAAAACTGAGTATTGTTTGTCCCCAATACCGTCCCTTGCTATTCATTTTACAAACATTAATTCTATATACGGTTTATCACCTGGTGTTGATTGGAAAAAAATTTGGGATGAAAATAAAAATTATTGAATTAATGAAAAAAAAACAGCCTTTAGTCTAGAAAAGATAAAGGCTGTTTTCGATAATTTATTTGTTAAACATTTCTTTTAAAGCTTTAGCTGGTAAAAATTTTACTTTCTGCGATGCCCCAATTTGAATTTGCTCCCCAGTTCTTGGGTTTCTTCCAACTCTAGCCTTTCTTTTAGCTACCTTATAAGTTCCAAAACCGGCAATTTTCACTTGTTCATCACCTTTTAAGCAACTTAAAATAATGTCAGTAATTCCGTCAAAAGTACGTTCTGCGTCAGCCTTACTGAGATTCATTGAAGACGAGATTTTAGCAACTAGTTGTTTTTTGTTCATTTTACCCCTTTTTTTGTAGTTTTTTTACTCTTCTCATAAATACTAGTAAAATCAACACTTTTTTTAGTATCTAAATAAGATATCAACACCACATTTAGTTTTAGACCGTAAAAACGTTGATTTTATTGACTTTTTTTAAATTTAAAATTTTAATTTAAAATAAATTAAGATCTTTTAAATCATTAAAAGTAACAAATAACATTAAGGAAAGCAGAAGAAATAAACCGATTCGAAAAAAAATTTCTTGAGTTTTTTGACTTAATGGTTCTCCGAAGACTTTTTCAAAAAAATAAAACATTAAATGTCCTCCATCTAACATAGGAATTGGGAATAAGTTGACCAAGCCCAAACTTATCGAAATATATGCCATAATACTTAAAAATGGTATTATTCCATATTCAGCAACCTGTCCTGTTATCTTTGCAATTTTTATTGGTCCACCCAATTGAGAGGTATCTCCTGATCCCGTTAACATTTTACCAATAAAATTTAATGATGTTATGGTAACGAACCAAACTTCTTTTACAGAATAATACATTGCCTTACTAGGTCCAAGAGTTTTCTTATTATACTTGTTGTTTAATGGCGATAATTTAATACCAACAATTCTTTTTTTAACTGAGTTTCCTAACGAGTCTTTGCCATTAACAAAAATTGGTTTAACAAATTTGGAAAGCTGTCGATTATCTCTTAAAATTACAAATTCTATTATATCTGCGGTTGATGCATTAATAAAAGTGGAAATTTCAAGAATACTTTCAACTTTATTATTGTCTATAGATATAATTACATCATTCTTCTTTAAGCCAGAAACGAATGCCGGGCTATCTTTTTGAACTTCATTTATGATAGCTGGCGTCAAGTCTTTACCACTAAAAACATTAATAAAAAAAAATATTAATATTGCTAAAATAAAATTTGCTAAAGGTCCCGCAGCAACAATTATGGATCTTTGGTATAGTGGTTTCAAAATAAACAATTTTTCTCTGTCTTTGCTGTCGTAGCTTTTAACAACGTTGTCTTGTTCAGTCTGGCTATATACATTTCTATCGCCAAAAAATTTAACATATCCACCTAAAGGGATCCAGCATATCTTCCAACGGGTTCCAAAACTATCTTTCCATCCAAATATTTCTTTACCAAAACCTATTGAAAAATCAGTAATACCGACGCCGAATTTTTTAGCAAAATAATAATGTCCATATTCATGAATAAACACAACAACTGTAATTAAAATAATGAAAGGTATTAAATAATTCATTTACCCCAAGGTCCTTTGTTGATTTTAGTATTTTTTTTAGTTTTTTTGTTAAAAAATAGTATCAAAATTACACCTGAAACAAAACCACCAATATGAGCAGCATAGGCAACTCCACCTCCACTTGAAATAAATTGAAGAATGAACCAAAATCCTAATACATATAAAGCTCTTATTTTTATTAATTGACTAAAAAAACCAAATGGAATTAAAACTAACACTTTTGCATTTGGATGATTTATTAAATAAGCACCCAGCACTCCTCCTATAGCTCCACTAGCGCCTACCATTGGAACTTGGGAATAAACATCCATTAATACCTGTGTCATTCCCGCTCCTATTCCAGCTAAGAGGTAAAAAATTAAAAATTTAACAGGTCCCAAATTATCTTCAATGTTATCTGCAAAAATCCACATATAAAGCATGTTCCCAATTAAATGCATAAATCCGCCATGCATAAACATGGAGGTAAAAATAGTTATCCAAGAAGGTATTGCATAGAGATCCATCGGCAACTGATTGTTATTCATTAATACTGAGGGAATTAATCCATAGGAATAAAACAACTGTCCAGTTTTATAGGATTGGGTACTTAATTGTAGTAAGAAAATTAAAACACATAAACCAATTATAGAATAAGTTATAATTGGTTTTCTTGAGGTTGGGTTATCGTCCTTTAAAGGAATCATATATCATTATAACAATTGCTGGTCCAACTGTTGAAACTAAAAAAGATAGGAATAGCAACGACTGCGAAACAAATAAAGGAAATATTTCCGCGGGAAATATAATTCCCACTAATAGACTGCTAGAAAAATCTGGTATTGGGAATAGAAGAAAACCTCCAATTAAACCTAATATTATTGAAATATAAGCAGTTTTTTCGTCTAATTTTTTATTATAAAAACTATAAAAGACTGTTACTACAAAAGCACAACAAAACAAGTCTGCTACTAAAAATAAGTACAAAACACTAAACCCTTTTGAGGCTATAAAAAAGCAGATTATAGATAGCGCTATTATAAAATATTTTGAAAGTTTTAAATAATCAGTTTTATTTTTAAAACCAAATGTAGCTTTTGTATCCACTATGACTAAGCTTGATATTGCGTTAACTAAAGTATCAACTGTGCTTATAGTTAATGAAAGTCCTAAAATTATAACTATTATAGATAAAAAGACATTTTTTTCCATCAATAGCAAAGAGAAGAAACCTAAGTCAGGGATAACTTTAGGATTTATTGATACAGCTACTAACCCACTAAATCCCATAAATAAAACCACAGGTATTATTATTAAAAATGAGATTAATAAACTTTTCTTTAAAACTTCATTATTTTTGGCTGCATAAACTCTTTGCCAATTCCCTTGATGAAAAAGATTAGTTGCTGCGACAGCAATAAAAAAAGTTAAGCCAGAAGTATAATTTGGCATATAACTTCCGCTTAGCAACTGAGGCTTCTTTTTGTTAATGAAATCAAATGAAAATTGTTCACCTAAAAATGAAGTTAAATAAAAAACAGAAATTAAAAGTAAAGCTAAAATTATTAATAACTGAATCGAGTCAGTAAATATAGAAGCTCTTAAACCACCGTAAAGTGTATAAGTTAATGTTCCTACTAAAATTATAAGAGCAGTAATCCAAAATGCAGTTCCAGAAATATAATTGATCAACATTGCTACGGCAGTTACTTCGGCACATAAAAAGATAAACATATAAAATATACTCATAAATAAAACTAATTTAAATAAACTTTTTTTAAACCTTTTTCTTAGAAATTCTATTAAAGTTGATCCATTAGGAAATTCGCTTCTTATCTTTTTTCCTAAAAAAATTAAAAAAATCATAGGAAAAGCACTTCCTAAAGAATAACCTATTACAGCTCCTATTCCTCCCCATGTCGCTGCTGAAGCTGGCCCAAACAAAATCCATGCCCCAAGCGACGAAGCAACTAAACTTGTTGTTAGAGAATAAAATCCCACTCTTCTATTCGCTGTTAAATAATTGTTAAGACCTTTGTGCTTTTTTGAATAAATTAATCCTAGTAAAGTAAAAATTAAGCTTATTGTTATTACTATTATTAAAGATGTTGATTGACTTATAAAGTTTATTTTATTCATTGTTCTCCCTTTCTGAATTACCGGACAGGTTATTAGGGTTTAATCTCAGTCTATTATGACACCCCTGTTTTTTGAAAATTATATTAGAATACGTTTAAAAGCAAACTATATGATCAATATTAATTGGTCTTTTTATTCCAAATTTTTCATCTACTTCGTGTTGATGAATATGGTGAGAGTGGACAAAAACTGGTATCAATAAATTGCTTAAAGTTTTAAGAGTATAAATAAAATTAGTGCCTCTAAACTTTCTGTCGACTACTTCTAATTTTAAATTACTTTTATCATCATGTTCTAGATCTTCAGGCTGTAATAAAAGCTGAACATTTGAACCTTTTGGATAATGTTTAATAAAATTACCTTTAATAGTTCCAAGATCATTATTTTCTAAACTATTTTCGCCCGTCACCTTAGCTGGTATTAAAATACCTCTATTTAAAAAATTTACAACTTCAACTGAATTAGGGAAATGATAAACATTATATGGATCATCATATTGTCTAAGCTGTCCATTTAAAATAATTCCACATTTAGATCCCAAATAAAACGCTTCGTAAGAGTCGTGTGTTACAATAATTGTAGTAATTTTTAACTCATTTAAAATTTTCTTTAATTTTACCTGGATTTCCTCTTTAAAGCTTTGGTCTACATTTGATAAAGGTTCGTCTAATAATAGTAAGTCTGGTTTAGAAAGTAGAGATCTAGCTAGTGACGCTCTTTGAGCTTCTCCAGAACTAATTTCATGAGGAAATTTATTTACAATATGATCCAAATGAAGAAATTTTACAACCTCGGCAATGGTTAAGTCTTTTTTATTTTTTTGGTTTCTTGAGGCGCCAAACTCAATATTTTGAATTACATTGTAATGAGGAAACAAACAATTATCCTGAAATGAAAGTGAAATATTTCTTTTTTCAGGCTCAATATGAAAATTTTTGGAAGATAAGATTTTATTTTTTAAAATAATTTTTCCAGATTGAATTTTTTCAAGACCAGCTATTGTACGTAAGATTGTTGTTTTTCCAATTCCAGATGGACCAAGCAGACAAATAACATCACCTTCATTTTCGATATTTAACGATACATTGCTAACTTTATTTTTATCGCTAGCAACAAATGTAACATTATCAATTTCTAAAAAATTTTCTGACATAAGAATTAATCCTTAAGAATATACTTAGATGTAACTAAAATAAAGATACTTGCAATAAGAATAAGAAATAAAGAGGGTGCAGCTGCAGCCTCTAATAGGTCTTGAGAAGCAAAAATATATGCAGTAGTTGCAAAAGTTTCAAAATTAAAAGGTCTCATAATAAGAGTAATAGGCAATTCTTTTATAATCTCAATTGAAATTAATATCCCAATTAACAAAATTGAATTTCTTAAATATGGTAAATGTATCTTAGAGAAAGTTTTAAATTTTGAATAACCAAGCAAATAAGAACTTTCATCTATAGAATAATTTATTTTTAAATATCCTGATTTAATTCCATTGCAAGCTAATGAGTAAAACCTAACAAAGTATACAATAACTAATCCTAATATCGAGCCAATAAAAACTGATTTAATGGTATTAAAATTAAAATAATTTATTACATTGTTATCAAACCAAGAAATAAAAGTAATAAATGCAACGGCAAGAATAATACCAGGTATAGCATAGCCTGATACAGAAAATGTTGTTAATAGTTCAAGAATTTTGCTTTTAGAAACTCTATTTCCATAGTTTGAAATAAAGGCAAACGAAATTAAAATAGAGCAAGATAGAATAACTAATAATATAGTATTTAAAGACAGTTGAATAATATTTAAATCAACAAAATGCTTAGGAAAAATAATTGTCCAGTAAAGCATTTGTAAGACTGGAAATAAAAAACTTATAAAAAAAACTATAAAACAAAACATAAAAGCTAAGAAAGATTTATAACCGTATAAAGAGACTGGTGATTTAGATTTAAAACCACCTTTTGATGGAGTGTGATATTGTGCTTTTTTTCTAGAAAAATTTTCTAAAGTAAATAGTCCAAGGATAAAAATTAACAGATAAAAAGATAATCTATTTGCCAAAACAAGATCATCAAAGGAAATCCATGCGTTGTATATTCCTGTGGTTAATGTTGATACACCAAAGAATGAGACTGAGCCAAAGTCTGAAAGCGTCTCCATAGATACCAAGGAAAGACCAGCAACAATTGCAGGTCTGGCAGATGGTAAAATTATTTTAAAAAATGACTTTTTTTTAGAAAATCCAAGATTTTTTCCAAGTTCAATTAAATTTTGCGATTGGTAGTGGAACGAGGCTCTAGTAAGTACATAAACATAGCCAAATAATGAAAATGAGATAGAAATAATTGCTCCTAGCATGCCATCAAATTTAGGAATAAACGAATTATAATCTCCTTCACCCAAAAAATTTTTTAATATTGAAAAAGCTGTGCCGAAGTTCTCAAAAAAAGCAGTTAAAGAATAAGCGTATATATAAGCTGGGACCGCAAATGATAAAATTAAAGCCCATTTAAAAAAATTCACACCTGGAAATTTATAAAAAGAAACTACGTAAGCACACCCCACCCCAAACACAAACGTTAAAAATAAAACACCCAATAAAAGAATTATTGAATTTAAAATATACTCATAAAGAAATGTGTTTTGTAAAATAGAAGAGTATTTACTTGTTGTTTCAAAAAAACTACTAAAAACAGTTACTATTGGTATAGCTACAATTATAGATATTAAGAAAGAGCTTAAATACCATATGTTTATTTTTTTATAATTTATCATTTAATTTTTCTAAAATAAATATGCCTACTAAACTACTTAGAGAAATAGATAATAGGCACAATTTTGTAAAACTATCAATTAAGAGGAAAAAATTTATAATTTCCTTCATTTCATTATTGCTAACAGTAGATAGTTTTCTCCCATTTACTTTATTGTTAACTTTTTTACACGCATCCATGCAGGGATTACACAGTTTTGCAGACTTATTATAGTTAACTTCAAATAAATTTTGATTTTTTTTCTTAATGATTCCATAAGTTATTTCCATACCATTTATATCTTTGTTGCTTTTTAATATTACTCTTTGATTAATTTTTTTTATTCTTAAATAATTATTTCCACTTGGCTTCAAGCATCACTTCTAATGCGTCAGCTTGTTTTTTACCATAAGATGAAACTTTGGTTTTAAGATCTTGTTTATATCCCAGACCCATTTGAGCTACTAGTTTATGTGGCTCAACACCTTCAATCATTGGATACTCGAAAGTATTATTAACTATATGTTCTTGTGCTTCTTTCGTTAACAAAAACTCGAGCAATTTAATTGCATTAGCTTTGTTTGGTGCATACTTTAATATTCCCCCACCGCTAATATTCATGTGAGTTCCTCTATCGTTTTGATTTGGAAAAAATGCCTTAACTTTTTTAGCCGCGGCTTGTTGCTCGGGACCTTTTTGTCCAGACAACATTAATGCTAAATAATAAGTATTAGCTACAGCTAAATCAGCTTCACCAGCTGCAACAGCTAGGATTTGAGCTCTATCATTTCCCTTGGAGTCTCTAGCCATATTAGCTACCACTCCTTTTGCCCACACAGCGGTTGCTTTCTTTCCATTATTTTTTATTAATGAAGCAACAAGCGATTGATTATAAACATTGTTTGATTTTCTTATTACAACTTTGCCTTTCCATTTTGGGTCAGCAAGATTTTCATAAGTCATTCCATCAAGATCAGAAGATCTTACTCTTTCTGGTGAGTAGTAAATTATTCTAGCTCTCTTAGCTATTCCAGTCCAGTATGAAGTTCTAAAGTTTGAAGGTACAGCTTTTTTTATAGCTTTTGAGCTAGCTCCTTTTTGAAACATTCCTTTTGCTTGAAATGCTCCCAAT
>Ga0114997_10004154_pt1 | contig 11248 bp, 8 predicted proteins | sample ArcticOcean_MG_C_2_FD_87045 | JGI IMG/M metagenome (GOLD analysis project Ga0114997, IMG submission 87045) | Marine microbial communities from western Arctic Ocean - ArcticOcean_MG_CB4_136 | ecosystem: Environmental > Aquatic > Marine > Oceanic | place: Arctic Ocean: Canada Basin | collected... | reverse complement strand
GTAATTCTCAGGTAACCTTTGGCTATACTACAGCAACATCTGAAACCCTATTATCTGATTGGGTGATGAGTGGCCCGACCGACTGGGCAGGTAACTCGATGGCAACAGGTTCGGATCATGTTGAAGATATGAGTCCAACATCTACTTTCTGTAAGGTTGACCTCTCATCTGCAACCGGTTGTTTACAAGGAGCAACCTGGGAAATCACTCTATACTTGCACGATTCTGAAGGCCATGGTAGATATATTTCTGTAACAGTCATGACCGATGATGTCGGTGCGGACGAACACAAACCTACCGCCGAAGCAGTAATCGATATGCGTGCAGAATACGAAGACCAAATCGAGACTCAAGAGCCGCAATCGGTCTCGGGTATCGATTGGCCAAAAAATCGAATACAACTAGGTGTAAACGGTGAGGTCACCATCCACTTTGATGCATCTGATTCAAATGACTTAGACGCATTGGAAGGTAATGGAATCAATTCTTACGAATGGACCGTTCTATTCGACAAGCCATATGATGATGATGCGTACAAGCCTGAAGGTCATGGATACACTTTACCAGCATCATCTGAAGGTGAATGGGCCTACAATTTCCGCAACGTCACAGTTGACCCGAGCGGCCAGCACGAATCTGTTATCAGAATCGAGTTACAGGTTGTCGATAAAGCCGGAAAGATTTCCGAGAAATACAAGATGTATTTCTCGGTTGTTCCAGAAGGATTCGGCGATGTTGCACCTGAGGTCCAGATCGATCTCTCAAGCAATGGGTCCAAGGTTAGTACCGATACTATTACCATTTCCGGAAATGTTCTTTCCGGAGCTGAACAAGGAGATGTATTCATTGAAGTTGCATTGGAGGAAGATGTATTTTCTAAATCTGCAGCGGAGCGCTGGATACTTCAACAGGATAAAAACTGGGACCGAAGCGAGCCGCTTGGCGATGGCGATAGTTTTGAATTAACATTGAATATCGAGGGTTTGTTCAACAATGTGACTCATGGTCAAAGGATATATGTCATGATTTACGAAGGCGATAGCGACCACCGTTGGACCGTGATCAAGTGGATCGACATCAATTTGGATGCTTGTAAAGGATTGGTAGCACCAACAGAGGTCCTAGCTGCTGAACCTGATGCATATTGGATATGGGAAGATGATGCATGCAAATGGTCTGGCGAATATAAAATCCAATTTGATAATGATGGCAACCCTATCGTCACCGCACCGGAATCCAATTCCAATGGAGCAAATAGTGGCGGTGGAGATCTGTTGCTTTACGCAGGTGGAGGATTTGGTGTGATATTGATCATCATCTTATCTCTATTCTTCGTGATGAAGGGTGGATCTGAGGATGAATCAGACGCTTATCAACAGGATTTCAACGCTGCGGCTGCAGGTTATGCCGGAGTTGCAGAGATGGATCCAATGGAGCAATATGTCCAGCAATTGATCGCTCAAGGCTATCCCGAAGAAACGGCGAGGACTTATGCTGCCCAATATGCCGGTCATTTCCAGCAGCAATAGCGCTGAAGGATTAACCGATTGTGCTATGAAGTGCGCCTGACGGCCTCATTATCATGGACAAGGGTGCGAACTTTACCGTGGCCGACATCAACTTGGCTGACAAGGGTGGTTTATTGGTAGATTGGGCTCGCTCAAGAATGCCTGTATTAGCAGCATTGACCGCTCAAGCTAAACTGGATTTACCATTGGCTGGAATGAAGGTCACGGGCTGTTTGCACGTCACCAAAGAGACCGCCGTTCTGATAGAAACAATAGCAGCAGCAGGTGCTGAGATTTCTTGGTCGGGCTGTAATCCACTATCTACCCAAGACGAGGTTGCGGCTTGGCTTGCTCGTGAAGGATATGGGGTTCATGCTTGGCATGGACAATCGGTCGAGGATTTTTATTGGTGCATTGATAAATCCTTAGAATTGAATCCAACTTTAACTCTCGATGATGGAGCAGATTTGATTGTGAGGGTTCATGGGGATAAATCCGAATTCGCAGCAGGAGTTATCGGTGGGACCGAAGAAACGACTACCGGGGTTCATCGATTGCGTGCAATGGCAGCAGCAGGTGATCTCAATTATCCGGTAATTGCGGTGAACGACGCTATTACAAAATGGGATTTTGACAATGTTTACGGTACTGGACAATCGACCTTGGACGGTATCATTCGTGCTACTTCGGTTTTATTGGCTGGCAAGACCTTCGTCGTTGCAGGATATGGTCACTGTGGAAGTGGCTTAGCAATGAGGGCTAGGGGAATGGGTGCAAATGTAATCATTACCGAGATCGATCCATTGCCAGGACTGAGGGCGGTCATGGACGGGTTCAGAGTCATGAAGATGGACGAGGCTGCGCCATTGGGTGATATTTTCTGTACTGCGACAGGAATGAAGGACGTTTTGGTATCCCATCACTTCGAATGTATGAAAGAGGGAGCTATAATTTCAAATACTGGCCATTATGATTGTGAAATCAATATCGGACAACTCAAAGAAATGGCGGTTTCAGTTCGGACAATTCGGGCTGAAAATGACGAGTATACCATGGCTGACGGTCGCCGAATCTACTTATTGGCCGATGGACGTTTGGTCAATTTGGCTGCTGCTGAAGGCCATCCTTCCGAAGTTATGGATATGTCTTTTGCAAATCAATTCCTTTCGCTTTGTCGACTTGCAGCAGAGGGCAAAGAGATGGATGCTGCGGTATACGATATCACCCTCGAGCAAGATATGGGTTTGGCTTTAACCAAGTTGGAAACTCTTGGGTTTTCCATCGATGAATTGAGTGAAGAACAAATCGCCTACTCAACAGACTATACCGCTGGTACATGATAGCCACTCATTCTTCTTCGAATGGGGGGAGATTAGAATCCTCGACGAATTCTTCATCATCATCTTCGAACAGGTGAGAGGTGAAATCAGGTAAACTAATCGTCCAATTACGCGGTAATTTCTTTCCGGATTCGACGATTTTTTCATGGCGTTGTTGGAAGGATAACGGGTGATACCTTCCTAATAGGTGGCCATAGAGTTTCGACTCTCTAACCCGCTCGGAAATGACTAGTTTTCCCGAAGTAGATTCGACTTGGATCGCTCGCAATAAGTTGAATGCAGGTTTGTTGACTCGATGGTAGAGTTTTTTGGTAAACATCATTCCTACGATAACCGTCAACAGAATCAGAATACTCGTCAGGCAAAATCCGGTCCAACCTGGGCCAAATGCCGCTCTAGAAATGAAAACCTCAGTCATCAACATCGGAACGGTCGTCATCATGAATATCAGATTTTCCGAAACCGGTGGTTTATTGCAACGCAATTCGATTGAGGCCCAACCTGGGTGGTTGGCCTGCCATGGTTTGAAATGGGAATCAGGATCTTGGGTGACAGCTTTTTCCAGGGTTCCATGCAATTGCTGAATTCGTCCTAATTGGGAGTTTCCGATGTCTAAATTCTCTTCAAATAATGCACCCATACGGGCTCTTGCTTCGGTATATAATCCCATATGAGCAAGAATGGTCGTCTGTTCAACTAGGGGTACCGATTCCCCCGGTGCCATATCTCGGCAGTCTTGCCACCAATGCAATGCTTGTTCGTGCATTCCGAGATGGTCCACCATTAAGCGAGCACCACGAACCCAAGCATCGACTCTCGAACTATCCAGTTCGACCACCTTTCTACAAGCATTCAATGCTCTGGAAACCGCGGCAAGATCAGGACTTGACCTTAGTGAAGTCTCAAGATTGCTAACCATCCACCAAGCAGAGCAATGCTCTGGGTCGGTTTTTACCGCTAAACGAGCCGATTTTAGAGCCGATTCTAATTCGCCTTCTTGTTCGAAGTCGATCGCATCGAGGTAATGTTCCTCTGCACTCATCTATCTCTGCCTCCCCTGCCTCGGCCGTACTTTGCCGATTGCAAGGGTTTGGGGGGTCTCGATTTATGATGGCCCTTTTCTTTAGGCCCGCCTACTCTTTTTGAACGGCCGCAACTAAAGCAATCATTTCTCTTGGCAAAATTGGATTTTCCACAGTCAGGGCAATCCCAATCTCCTGCTCTTTTCTCGACTTCCCCTCTTCGGTCGCCCATACGCCTGTCTTCGCCTTGCCACTCTTTTGAGCTGCTTTGGCTGCTACTGCGCTTTGGTTGGGCGCACATATTACATTCGGTTCGGAATGAGAAATTTGAATTTTTACATTTTGGACACTCCCAGTCATTATCGCCGTGCTGATTAGAGTTTCGATTATCTCGACCTCTGTTATCATCCCGACCAGACCGGTCTTGGCCGCCTCTGCGGTCGTCGCGACCCCGTCGATCATCTCTGCCCCGTCGGTCATCTCCTCTGGAAGATCCGCCCCCATCACCTTTAGGTTGGCCGCACATATTGCATTCGGTTCGGAAAGCAAAGTTTGAGTTATTGCATTGTGGACAATCCCAATCATTATTGCCGCTTTGATTAGAGTTTTGATTATCTCGTCCTCTACGGTTATCATGGCCTCTTCGGTCATCACGACCCCTGTTGTCATCTCCTTGAGATGAGCCATTACTGTCGCCTTTTTGCAGGCCACACATATTGCATTCGGTTCGGAAAGCAAAATTCGAGTTATTGCATTGTGAACAATCCCAGTCATTATTCTGGAATTGGTCTCCACCTCTTGATTCACCTCTTCGGTTATCACTGCGATCGTCTCGGCCACGCCTGTCATCACGACCACCGCTGTCATCTCGACCTCTCCGGTCGTCACGGCCACCCCTGTCATCTCGACCTCTCCGGTCGTCACGGCGATCATCACGTTCGCGCTTTGGGCGAATTGTGATTTCAGCACCGACCAGGCCATTGGGCCTAGCTTTGCGATCCAGATGAGCGATATGGACCATTGAGTTGTCCAAATTGCCGATTACTCCATCGACTTTTCCGATGTATGTTTGGTTTAAATCAACCATAACAGACCCTAGTGCTGGACATGAGCCAGAATAACTGACCAGAAGTCCGCCTTCGTGGCTGACCCGCTCGACCGTACCTTTGAACATGCTCTGCCCTCAGCGTCTTACCTATCAGGGTGACGGTCGGTCCCTTCGAGTCAATATTGCTGCTCCGAGCAGCGAAATCAAGGTTGCAAGCATTCCAATAGCAGGTAAGCCGTCGCTTTTATTATCGGTAGGAGAGACTGTAACTCTGGGTTCTTCTTGGAATGGGTCGGGGATATTTACATCTATACTGACTATTGCTCCTACATCATCAGTTGCGCTTATTATCACATCGTATTGGGTCTTTCCTTGAGCAACACAATTTGCAATCGATAAGGTTACATCCCACGCCGCACCATTTTGGGTAAAACTTGTACTGGTGTCGCTACACATGGTAACACTTAGATCAACTTCACCGCCATCGGGGTCGATTGCGGTTCCAGAAAGGGAGAACGAATATTGGTCTGCCGACCAAGTAGCATGACTTCCATCGATTAGGATGTCGACGGTTACCGAAGGGGGAGTATTCGCTTTTTCTAATGCAAGATCCAACTCTACGTCCCAATCGAGCATCCCGTTAGAACTAGCCATGATATGAATTTTGAATTCGCCCGGAGATAAGCCAGATAAACTAACCGAGGTGCTTACGGTTGTTGAACCGAGTGATACCCCGCTTGAAAGGCCCTCTGAACTCGATTGAATCGCTGCGAGATCCACCGCTAGATTTTGAACCAACAATGTTGTACTAACCTCGACATCAACCGACTCGGAATAGGTTCCCGCAGTTGCAGAAAAAGTTGCAGGTTGGCCAAACCTCCAAGTTCTCGTAGCATTATTTACCGCCCCATATGGGTCGTTCAAGGAGCAGGTTGCAGTTCCCGAATCAGATTCACCGGCTGTTACCAAGAGGTCACCTTCACCCGACATTCTGCTCGACCAACCGTCTTCAGTAAAGTCACAATCCAAAGACCAACCGTCTTCATCGCTAGCCCAATCCTCAAGGATTGAGCCTTTGACTGCGACATTTTCCGCCATGGTGAACATTGGAATAATCGTATCATTTTCAGGCACATTTGCTCCCCAAACCGGGACGTCATTGGTCTGTGGTGCCATGGTGGTCATATCGACGAAGATATTTCTGATCAGAGGATAAAGAACGCGGTCATATGTGATGTCAATAGTGATTGCAACACTACCATCAGGCCGATGGTTTTGACTGACCATCCCAGGGTTTAGGTTCTCAACCCCGTCATCTTCTATGGTCCAAGCTGCCATGCGCAAACCATCTACCGCAGGCAGGATAATTGTGATCGATGCAGCAGTTACATTGGTCGCATTATATGCGATGGTAAAATTGCTAGCACCCGAATTTGCCAATTTGTTAAATCGGGCATTATGGGTCTCATCATCCTTTGTGAACATTGAGATTTCAAGGTTATTGGTTGCGCTAACAGGTACCTCCTTACAATCGGTACTCGCTAAACTATTTTGGCAATTTCGTTCATCAGGGTGATCTACAGGGACCATGTTAACCTCGTCTAGACCGATTCCTTCTTCGACGAATTCCATATCGTTCCAATCGACCGCTCCTCGATGAGGGATTCCTTCACGCAGCCCGACTCTGGTAAACATGTCGGCAATACATTTTGGCCCGATCTCTCGAACCGCTTCTCTTTCATCGGTCGAAAGCCAAGAATTATTGCCACTACCGTCAGGTAACCCATCGAATAACTGGTCTATATTTGCTCGAACAATTGCCGCTTTTGATTCGTTAACCCATGAATTAGCATCGATTTCTGCAGTTGCCCAATCCTGGTTGATATTTACATCGAAATAGGCAAAATTATAGTCGAATAGGTCTTCAAATGTATAACCGGTACAATCGACATCCGCTCCTTGCCTGCCTTCGGTTTGAGCTGAAGAAAGAGCCGATAACGAAACAGTGGCCATCAGGGTTGCAAGCAAAAGGGCAGAGAACCTACGCTTCATGGCCAAGCCTGAATCTAGGCTACACTTAGTAAGTTCCCATTCAAGGGTGCATAGATTCCATCTTTTTGCGAAATAATTCGATTGGCACTACCGACCATAAAGCCGCGGCAAAAAACGGTGCAATCGGGCTTATATGCCGTTCAAAGCCATCTAAATTCATCTCCAACAAGTGGTGGTACACCCCATTTGGTGAAAATAGGTCCATGATGGATTCAATCCGAATATACTCACTTGAATTGAGGTCGGTGACCGAAATATCCATCAAGCCGGCTACAACCGTTGTCATCACTAGCCAAAGTAGGGTAAAAGTCATCCAAACCCCTAAACCTACCGCAATCGAAGAACCCATATCTCTTGCATATGATGAGGCTAGTAATTGGATTGAGGTATACCAAATTAGCAATAAACCGGTCGAGACTGTATAAACCGAATATTCGTAAATCGAAGGAAATTCACCAAGTCGATATCTTATTATCATTATCGCGATTAAATTCAGCCCGGTAACTGGGATGATAATCGCCATACTATGGCCGATTACCATTGAATATGCTTGTTTGGAGCGAGAAATTGGTTGAGATAATTTTAATTCTAAAACTCCAGAAATGCGGTCCCTGCTAATTCCGTCGAACGAGATGAGGACCGCCCCTAAGGTCGCTGAAAAAATGATGAATGCAGTCGATGCATACATGACATCGTAAGCCGAATCAATCGTTAAACCGAAAGATAAATTGACCTTTGGATCTGATAATCCCCACGAGCTGAATAGGATGAACATCGCTAATAATGGCCAAATAACCATCATTCTACCAGCTTTGAGCCGGTCGCACATAATTAGTTGGGCTAAACCAAGAGTAGAGTTCATTCTTCCTCGACCTCTAATCGCTTGAACGGTAACATGCTATCTTCGGCAAGGTCGAGGCTGATATCCTCAGGGTCGATTCCGGTGGCAGCACAGATCAATTCGACCAAATCTGCCTGTTCATCTTTGATTCCAAGTGACTTTTTCACCGATTTAAGAGGCCCTTCGACCAATAATTGGCCATGGTGAAGCAAAGCGATCCGGTCGACGATATTTGCTAGTTCAGCAACCTGATGCGATGATATGATAATCGCGACTCCTTTTTCGGCTAATTGACTCAATAAATTTGTCAAGGCTCTCTGAGCCAGTGGGTCAAGGCCGTTGAGGGGTTCGTCCATCACTAGGATTAAGGGCTGGCCTAAAAGGGCTACTGCGAGTGATAATCTTTGCCGCATCCCTTGACTCAAATTGTCGAGAGGTATATCTTTCTTACTGGACAACCCGACTGTTTTCAGAATCGATTCCACACTTGTTTCATCGTGCATTAATGCAAACATCTGAAAGGTTTCCACGACGCTTAATCGACCCTCCCATCGAACTTGTTCGGGCATATGTCCAATGAAACGACGCCGCATTGAAGATGATTTACTAATCTCGCCACTATGCTTAAATAGGCCAGAAATCACCCGTAAAAGTGTTGTTTTTCCGGCACCGTTTGGGCCGATAACGCCGAGAATTTCACCGGGGTAAATATCAAGGTCAATAGAGTGGATGCCAGCCCCATCTCGTTTTGCCCATGGCTTCCAAGAATTTGGATCTCTGATCCTATGGCGAAACGTCACATCGCTCAGACTCAACACCGGCTCCATCGCTCCGGACATCGTCACCAACCATTACAACCTGCCGCTCAAGGTAGTATACGAGGGTTGGTCTTATGCGATTGTAGTATTTCGCAAGGTTCGTGATTGGGGGATTATTGACCTCTGTGGTCTTGGGTGGAGCGATTTTTGCATCCTGTAAATGGAGGGTGGAGATTTTCGATAAAACTACCCTGATCGCTCTATCGATTGGGGTGATTGGTTTGTGGTTCGTGCCTTGGGGGGTGTTGATATTGGCCCCGTTGGCATTATTGATCTCTGTTTTGAGTCCAGCCGGTCGGTTGGAATGGAAGACATTTAGAAAGCGGCGAATCATTACTGCTTTCATGCTGCTGCTCATCCTCAATAGTTCGGGATTCTATCCTGTGAGCCCTCCGGTCGGCGCTCCGGAGTGGGGCGAGCCGATTGCAACCGAGAACCCGCACGCACCAGCTTGGCCTGCCAGCGAGCAATATACTTGGATTCACGAGGGTGCGGTGATCGGTGTATTGGTTACCAGAACCCCGCATACCTTCTCGACCTTTGGCCAGGCAAGCTCTACGATGTCGCTCGGGGTGATGATGGGGATGCACGATGAACGCTTGCATCAATCAATCCAGTTAATGGATGATAGCATCCCGGGGTTTAGCATCAATGCGGATGCGTTTTCATTGGCAGAGGTAAGCACTGAAGGTAGCCATAATTATGGTGATGAAGAGTTGACAATCGCTAGATTTGACGTCAAGCGAGAGGGGTTCGAAACGACATTAGCCAGAGTTTTGGTCGTCGGCTTTCCAACATCAGGTGGGGAGTTGACTTTATTGACAATTACTAGGCCAGTGTTATCGAGTCAAACCGATGTGTTTGAAGAGAAGATAGTTTCACAGTTTAGGGCTCCCTAAAACTTTATGTAGGGTCGGTTTTTAGGGCGCCCTGAAATAGGGTGATTCCATGACTGTTCCAAATATCTCTTCTGCTCTTCTTGCGTTGCTTGTTACGACTGCTGGCTTAGCAGGTTGTATAGAGAAAGAAGACTTACTAATCGATGATATAGCCGCGCCAGAAATCAATGTTTTGCGCATAGCATATATGACTCAAGACGATTATAATAATCCAAATGAAGACCCGCAAACTCTAGCAACTTATCTGAGTGATATTCTCAAAATTGAAGTTGAACTTTTCCAGGTTACCAGCGATGGAATGGCACTTGAAGCTCTTCGTTTTGGTCATGCAGATATCGCCTTCATGGACGGCGCGTCAGGATGGGTTGGATGGCAAAAGTACGACCTCGATGTTTTAGCAGCAGACCAAAAATCAGATGGACGAACCTATTACAATGCTCATGCATGGGTTCTCAACGGCTCGGACATTGCAAATGCATATCTCGATGATAATGATTCTACAGATCCCTTCACCCTGATGGAAGGCAAAACCTCTTGCCATACCGGTTGGCTAAAATCAGCAGGAATGTTGATGCCGATGGGTTATCTAATTGGCAATGAATACGCTCCGCTTGTTGGCGATTCTTCCGATATTTCATCCTTGAGGGAAACCATTGAATCATATTTCTCAGAAAATGCTTCAATCCCAGATAAAGGTACTCCTTACTATGGTTACGGTGGGGCGGTAAAGTGTCTTTCAGATGGGACCGGTGATGTTGCTTTCGCCAAGGATTCGACTGTAGATTCTTATTGTGCTAACATAAATGACTCCGAAAATGAGGACTGGTGCTTAGATATCGATGAATATATCAAACTTCCAACCTTCGGAAAAAGTCCAAGTCATCCAGTCATGTATAATCCGGCAACTATCTCGATAGATGCGAGCACTTTGCAAGCCGCATTAGTTGCAATGAATGAAGATGAAACCGGCCGTTCGGTTTTGAACAATTTGCTTTCAACAGATGGCTTTTCACCAACCGACGCCGAAACTCATTTGGGCTCTTACGGCGGTTTGATTGATGAGATTCCGGGCATCGACGCTTATTATAATGATAAATATGAAATTACCCAAGAGTGATAATCGATGAAACAACTACCTCTTGTCCAATTAACCAATCTTTGTATTGGTTATGATAAAGCTCTTGTTAGCAATATCAATTTAAAGGTCGGAAGAGGCGAGGTAATCGCAGTTTTGGGCCCTTCGGGGTTAGGCAAAACAACCTTGTTGCGGACGATTGCAGGTTTGGTTGCACCATTGGAAGGCCAAGTCGATCTCAATGTGAATCGACGCGGCGGCTTAGGATATATTCCACAGCGCCTCGGTTTGGTTCGTCACTCAAGTGTTTGGACAAATGTTGGATTAGGTGCAAAGGTAACCCGCTTGAACCGAACTCAAAGAGATGATATAATCGCTCAGTCGATCAAAAAAATGAGTCTTGAAGATAAGATAACTGAGCCGGTAAGACGCTTGTCAGGCGGCCAACAGCGCCGTGTTGCTACCGCAAGAACTCTTGCTCAAAACCCACCTCTAATCCTCGCCGATGAATTTCTCGGTGAGCTCGATGATGAAAATGTCGAATTGGTGATGGCAGCAGTACTGGATTTGGTCAAAAAAGGCTCTACGCTAATCATGGTTGAACATCACGAGGATCGGGCTATCGAGGTCGCCGATAGGATTTGG
>Ga0114997_10004152_pt1 | contig 11254 bp, 6 predicted proteins | sample ArcticOcean_MG_C_2_FD_87045 | JGI IMG/M metagenome (GOLD analysis project Ga0114997, IMG submission 87045) | Marine microbial communities from western Arctic Ocean - ArcticOcean_MG_CB4_136 | ecosystem: Environmental > Aquatic > Marine > Oceanic | place: Arctic Ocean: Canada Basin | collected... | reverse complement strand
GTTTTGGAGAAGGAAAGGAAGAAATCAAAGTATCGAGAGGAAGGGAAAGCGGAGAAACTGAGAGCTTTGAGAGCGCAAACGTCATAAAAACTACGTATAGAGAATAAAGAATAGTGTACGAATACGAAGATACAAACATCAAATTCATATTAGTATACAAACATACAAATTCAATCAAGCGCCTAACCAAGGTTTCAACGCGCGCGATTGATGTTGATGTTGATGATGATGCTCGTTCTTGTTCATCTTTTTCATCGTTTTCTTTGTTCCGCTTCCTCGTCGTTTTTGGTTCTCTTTTTCGATGTCCACTTGGCACCGCTCGACGAAAGCGTCTATTCGTTCCCTCACCAACTCTTGAAATTTAGCTTCACTCTCGGTCTCTTCAAATCCAGGCCATCTCGAATTCTCGCACCCAAACCTGTTCTCATCCAAGCTACCGAATATCGACACCGTCAGCGGCGATGCTTTTGCTCGTTTCCCTTCGTTTAAAATTTCCAGAGTTTGAGAAATCATAATCTCAATTTTCGCGTTGACCAAATCATAATCAACCGCCTCCGAAACCTTCTTCTCGCAAAACTCTCGCGATATACTTTCCAGCGCCTTTCCCACGGCATCTTCTCCCATCTCCTCCACGCATAGCACGGGGCGTTCTCGCTCGTCGTCCTCTTTCGCTTCGCACGCAAAAGCCGTCTCATCCTCGTTCCTCGCCTTCAAACCTTCCTGGCCGGCGGCGGCGGCGGGGAGACCTTCCGCGAGTCTCTCTTTTGCCTCTTCTTCTTCTTCTTCATCCTTGGCAGAAGAGTCACAGGTCTCCTTCTTCTTCTTCTTCGCGACAGAGGAAGAAGTATGAAGAGGAGGAGGCAGAGGAGGAAGAGGAGGCAGAGTGATTTTCTCGTTCCTGTCGTGTTTCTCCACCGCGTACGTTGGCGTTGACTTTTTCTTCGTCGTCATCTTTCTCCTTTTTGTGTTGCATTTCTCTCGTTGGAAATTAACTCATCACTGATGATGACGATGCCTTTTTGGTCATCTCTTCGCCTTCTTTCAAAGCCTGTGGCGAGAGCAACCCTTCCATGGGTTCCATCTTCATTTTTTCTTTCTTCGTGTGTCCGTAGTCGAACAAATTTTGTTTGTGTTTCGTGACGGCGTCGAGTAAATTCGCGCGCGCTTTTACCGCTTTTCCCAACGGAGTGGTGGTCTCGGAGGCGATTCGCTCGAATTCGAGGATCGCTTTTTGATAGTTTTCAGAGGAGAAAGATGAAGAGGAGGAGGTCGAAAAGGAAGTTCTCGCAAACAAAGCTCGACGAAACAACGGAATACTCATCATTTAAACGAGTTTCGGGCTTGTCTTCTTTGTCTTCTTTGTCTTCTTACGCGCGTTTAGCGCTGTGAATCTCTCGATTTTAGTCAGCAGAAATATTTTAGTCATGAGCAGTCCTTTTTGGCTTTTCCGAGAGATCGTCACAAATAGTCACACGTATGGGAATAGGCGAATCACGCTCTAAAATCCCACTTATTCTTCTTCCCACCACCACCCACTCAGACGCGAAGTTTTCCACGCCCAACACACGAACGCGTTGGACTCTTTAGAATTTCGCACTCTCTTTTCTCCCTTTCTTCTCCTCGTTCTTTTCGTCGGGGCGCTGCCTGCGCGCGTCGTCGTCAAAGATCCGATTGAGAATTTTTCTATACATTATTTAAGAGAGAAAAGCGGAGAGAATTATTAAAAGGAGATCGATCCCTTTTTTTCGTGTGTCGACAACGCGACGATTTAAAGTCGCTTTAGCGCATCAATCGATACGAATCGCGCCTTTGCGCGTCTGAAATAGATACAGTTCGTACGTAAAGTGGTTTTTGTTCGAGAGAGAAAGAGAGAGATTATAAGAGAGAGAAGAATTACGAGATCGAGAGAATTATTTTGTCTTGGAAGCTTCGAGAAAAAAGCAGTTCTGCAAAAAATTGTTGTTGTTTAGCTATTATCTCTTGATATATTTGTCTTACCTTCATCATCATATTAACGCATTAAAAACACCCACCTATTAATCGGTTGTTGCATATATACGTATAATAAACGTTCGTTGTGTTGGGGGAGTTGTTGTCTACGTAAAAGTAATAGATTTAATAAGAACAAAAGTTGTGTTATCTTGTTGTGTCCTTGTTGTTGAGAGAAGGAAGAAGAGTTTGCGCGAGAGGAGAGAGGTGTTGTTTCGAAGCAGCGTAATAAGTCTTCCTCTTCTTCTTCTTCCTCGTAAAACTTTACTGCGACTTCAAAACGAGACACAGTAGTTGCTCTTTTCGGTGTTCAGAAGCGACGAATCGCGAACGATGTCCAATCCAAAGGACATCTCGGACGACGACGACGACGACGATAACGACGTTCCTTTGATGGTGCGACAGAAACTCGTCAAGTTGGCGCGACAGAGAGATGACTCTTTGCCACCGCCCTCGGACGAGGACTGCCAAGCCGTCGCGAGCGAACATAACGTTAGTGTTAATGTCGTACGGGAGATTTTCGCTTCTACGCCGCGCATCTCCGCCTCTGCCGCTCCCGCGGTAGAGGCGGAAGAGGAGGCGGCGCCGAAAAGAGGCAAGCGTCAATCGGCCATCGAAGCTTCGGCGTTCATTCAAAATAACGTAAACGGAGAGAAAGACGATGATGATGGTGACAACGACGACGACGACGACGACGATAGCGACAACGAACGTAAAAAATCGGGTGCTGAAGCTGCTTCTAATAACGGCTCAATAGATGATGAAGATTTCAAACCTGCCGCGTCGGCGGTGAAAAGAGAAGAAACTGGAGACCTTTTTTCGGAGTCTCTCGCGAGCACATTAAACTCGAAAGGTGGCATTAAATCCATCGACGCGCTACTACAATACACAGAACTCATGAAATCGTGTTCAGACGCTCGCGTGGTGAAGAATGCGGACAAGAAAAGAGTCGTTTTGTTATCGCCTCTCCTTCGAACCGATGTCGGCGCCAAGGAGAAAAATATCCTCAACGCGGTAGTAGGTGGAAAGACTGATGGCGAAGTGTTGGATATATTAGCCGTGTGGCTGAACGATTCGGCGACTAGACATTCCTCAGACGTTCTAGTATCAATTTTACGATGCATGAAGATGCTTCCCGTCACCACCTCTGCGTTAGAGCGCACCGGCTTGGGCAAAAGCGTGAAAAAATTAAAGAAATACGTCTATGTCCCTCAAGCCGACGACGAAAATGCGGCGGAATCGAAAGAAGCGGCAGAGAAAGTACCCAAACTATCCGACCAGCTCTTCGAACGATGGAAGCAAAAAGCGTTAGAAGAGTTGGAGCGCTCGGAGAATGAAAAACGAACCGAGGCGGCGAACAAGAAACGAAAATTAGAACGCGAGAAGAAAGAGGCTGAAAAGGCGACAGAGAAGGAAAAGAAAAAAGCGAAAGTGCAATTAAAGGATGCGGACGATATCGATGATGTTATCAAGAAGCAGAAGAAAGACGTGACGCAGAAAGGAACCAAGACCACGACTACGACAGTAACGCGAACGGTCGTTTCGAGACCGGCGATCATAGCGCCCGCGGGAACTACGACGCCTACGACAACGGAAACTTTGAAGAAACGAAAAGCTCGCGAACCCGTGGCGTCTGCCGCTACTGATGCGACGAAACCAAAACAGACAAAGATTGGTAGCGTTAGCGCTAGCATGCTGTACAACTCTGCTTCGAAAGAATCGAGTAAGAAGATTGGCGTACCCTCTGCGCTCCTTGCCTTACAAACCAAAAAGGAAAAGAAAGTGAAGAAGGCATATTTCGAGACACACTTGCCGTATTCCGACGATCCAAACGAAGTCAAGTTTAAGCACAAGAGCGAACGCGACGCAGAGGATGGAAAAGTAAAACCGAAGAAGAAGAAATCGTTGACGTGGGCGAGCAGCGACGAACTCGAACAGAGAAAGATTTACGTTCCCGATCCGAATGATTGGCTCATCAAGTACGACGATAAGAGCGCCGGCATGGACGTGGATGACGATTCTGACGCATCCGTCGAAGCTGCGTTGAAACGCAAAGCTCGAGAAGAAGAGTCTGAACGGAACGCCGCGGCGAAAGCGAGAAAACGGAAGATGGAGCAGATGCGAGCGACGACATCTTGGAAGATACCGAAAGATATACCGCGCGATCCCGAACTCAACATCGCTTGCGGCGAGGATTCGCGAGAGTTGCACAGAATCGCAGGAATTGTTGCGAGAAAGAAGGCGGCGGTTTATAAAGACAGAAAAGAAGTTCCGGATTCGCCCGCCGAGGCGCCAAAAGAAAAGGCGAACGAAGACGAGATGCTCGAAATTCCGATTCAACTTGCAGTTGAGCCGGCGCAACAGCAACCGCAACACCAACCGGCGCCGCCGCCGCCGCAACCGCAACAAATGCAGTACCAACATCCACCACCGCCTCCAGTGCACCAGCAGCAAGGACCGCCAATGTACACCCAACCTCCACAAGCTGGCATGCAATTCCCCCCCCCTCCTCCTCCTCCTCAACAACAACAATCCGCCGCGCCGCAGCTCAATCAAGCCGCCATCCAAGCGCTGTTGAACCAATTCAACAGACCAGCTGGCGGTCCTCCACCAAGCGCGGGAGGATTCAACATGCCTCCACCTGGTGGTACTGCTCCACCACCTCCGACGACGACGGCGAGAGCGCCAGCTGTATCGCACGCGAGAGCCGGCGTTGTCACCTCGGCGGCCAAGAGTCACCCTCGCGGCGTGTGCGCCTTTTTCAACTCCGCGACGGGATGTTCCTGGGGAGATAAGTGCGGCTTTTTGCACCAAGTCGGTCTCACCGCGGAGAAACCAAAGAAAAACCCTGGACCCGGTGGTGGTGCTGCTCCTCACGCTGCTGATATTAATAATAGTAACAACACTGTTCATTCCTAATAAAGTTTGAGATACTAGGTAGAAATAGATTGATACTAGATAGATAGACAGAATAATAGAGACAGAGAGAGCTCTAGACGAAAAAAAGTACAAAAAAATTTAAAAATTCAAACAAAAAACTCTCGTCACAACATTCAAAGAGACACAACAAAGAGACACAACAACACAACACCACTCGCGCGGTTCTTTTGACACGTTTAAGAAGAAAGAATGGCAAACACATCACCACCATTCGCTGAACGCACCGCTTTGTGGTGTTTCAACGTGGACGCAAGAAAACAAGATCAACTCACCGGCACGACGTCCTCGAACGCGTTCAAACACGTCCGATTGCTTTTGAAAAATTCGCTCGATTTTCCCAAGCACGACGGGGAGCAGCACCAGCGCGCTGGTGATGAAGAGGAACTCGCGGAACGCATGCAAAAAGCCGAGGCGTGCTCAATCGCCTCCAGCTCTGAATTCATCTTGCGATTTGGAAGCGAAAACGATAAACACAAGCACTACCGAGACGTTTCGTTCACGGACATCAAGAAAGTCTTCGGGAAAATGATCCGAGAAGGGAAACTGACTTTGCAGCTTGGAGGAGGAGGAGGAAAGACGACGAGCGCCGGAGTAACAGGGGGCGAACTGTTGTTGTGCAAAGGAGACGCGAGAGAGTGCAGCCGGTTGTTGAAACTCATCACGACGATGAAACAAGCGCCAGCGGCAGACCGAGCGAAATTTTTATCCTCCATAGGGAAGTGTTCGTGCTGTCAGAGTAAGCGCGCTTTGAAGGAGAAGAAGGAGGAGGAGCGCGAGGTGAAAGCGAAAGAACGCGAACGCGCGAAGGAGGAAGAGAAGAAGCAAAAGATGATGAAACAGGAGGAAAAGAAAGAGGAGAAGGTACAAGAGAAGAAGATAGAGTTGGTACAAAAGCTGGAAACTTTGGAGTCGTATCGGGAGGAGATTCGGATGAAAACGGAAAAGTACGCGGAGGAGAGAGAACAGTTGAAAGCGAGCAAGAAGGCGGTGAAGGCGTTGCAGGAGCAAATCGAAGATGAAAGAAGAATGTACGCGAAAGAGAAGAAAGATCTAGCGACGGAAAAAGAAGCGATGGAGACGGAGAGGATGGCGATGAACGTGGAGCGGTCTCGGTTGAACGCGAAGATTGAGGAGAATAAGGAGTTAAAGATGAGAGTGGAGAGGGAGAGAGAGGTGGTGGAGGAGAAGCAAAGAGAGGTGGAAAAGTTACGAGCGGAGAAAGAGGAGTTAATTGGGAACTTGGAAAGAGAAGTGGAAGAGTTGAAACAATCGAGGAAAGATGTTTCGCGTTCAACGCCGGGTGGTTCTGGTGGTGGAAGCGCGAAGAAGAAACACAAAAGCAGAGTAGCTGGCGACGAAGAAGAAACGCCGCCGACAGATTTTGAAGAAAACAAGAAGTTTCCGAAACCGGAACGAACTTCGACGGATTCTTTTTACGGCGGCAACAACAACGACGAAAACAACGAAAAAACGTTCAAGAGAAAAGCGCCGGCATCGGCGGCGACGCCAAACAAGAAACCTTCGCCCGAGAAGAAATCCTCGCAAAGGAAAGTTGTCCTCGAGGACGACGACTCTTCTTCCGAGGATGCCACGCCGGAGAAGTTTGAAAGTAAAAACGAAAACGTAGAAACCGAGGAAGACCGAGAAGCCGCGCGAGTCGTCGCAGAAAATGAAGCGAGAGTGAAGAAAATGCGAGAAGCGGAACTCGAGCGTCAACGAATGGAGAAAGAGCGCGAGGAAGCCGCCAAGGCGAAAAGAGTTCGAGCGCGAGCGCCGAAAGGCGACGCCGAGCGACATTTTTTGAAAAAGTCCAAGGAGGAAATCCAAGATGAAAAGTTGCAAGATAAAGAGCACCAGAGAAGACGACAACAATTAGCCGCAGAATCGAAGCAAAAATCGATAATGTACACCAAAGCGACGGCGAAGAAGTGGGAGTACGAGGAGCACAGAAAAGCGTTGGAATCCATGAAGGACGCGAACGAATACTCCATGAGGTACGGTTCGATACCGTGGCCGCCGGAATCGAACATTTTTCTCTTCAACGTCATGGACGACGCGAACGAGAGGAAAATGAAAGTGAACGTGGCGCTGAAGTTTTGGCACCCAGATAAGTTTAGGCAAATGTTTGGCGACAAAGTAGCCGAGGCAGACAAGGAGAAAATTTGGGAGAGGGTTCAATCTTTGAGCACCAAATGCATCCAATACAAGACGGCGGCAAACGCGAGGGGCTATTATTAATTTGGCGCGAGGTAGGAAGTCTAGAAAGAGTATAGGACGAAAAGAGAGATACATTTAGGGAGAAGCATACAGTAGCACAGTTCTCGCTTTTCGTTGTATATACGTATGCGCATGAAATAATATTACAGCATGTTATTATATTCTTTTACATTCGGGTTAGTACCACGATCCTTTCGCCGCGACGTTTGCGTCAAAATCCTTCACGTGCGCAGGAACGTCCAATTCCTCGCCTCCTTGCACTCTCACGTACGCGTTCAATTCTTCCAACGTGTTCACGTATACCGCTTTGCCTAGAGCTGCGCACGCGCCGTCGTTTCGATTGATACCCAAGCTCGACCACCAGCACTGCGCTTTCATTTTCGTCCCCGGATGGACCACGTATAACGCTTTCAATTGCGCTTGGCAATGCGCCGGTCCTAACGCTTTGGATAAAAGCATTTCAAACTGCTCGGACGTCAATGAATCGCTATTTTGTCCCGTGTGGTGGTAGATGATGATAAAACCAGACGCAGCGCCTTCTTGCGACGCGTTGACGACGTTATTTGCAAGCGACATGGCTAACAAATCGCCTTCGCCTTCGCGAAGCATTCGCTCGGCAAACGCGCCGACAATGGTGATGATCCGCCTACCGGCAAAGTCGGCGTGCTTTTCTACTGTCACCGCTCTGGTGGCAGATTCGAGTACGTTGAGTTGATCGAGAGAGTGCGAAGCGACGCGTAACAGTTTCGCATACTCAATCTCTTCGTTTTCTAAAGTCGTCGTATCTTCGACCGAGGACAAGCACTTGTCGAAATTCGCGTTCAATTTCGTTGCCTCGTTTAACAACAACCACGGTTCGATGTTACCTTGACTTATCGATACTACTCGCGCTCTGCGTTCTTCTGGTGTTTCATGTTGCGATATAAACGTCGCACCCGTCGCTGGCGTCGCGATGGTCACGCCGAGAGGCACGTTCAACACTTCCGATAAGTTGTTCATGGACTTGTTCGAGAGGGAGTGTTTATCGGATTTCAACAAGCCTTTCCCGTGCTGCCAGCGTCGCCCGCCTTTGTAACCTATCGTTATCTCTACGCTTTTTCTCCCTTCCTGTTGTTGTGGTTGCAAAGTTGTAGGATTGGTACTTTTTCCGGTATTCGTCCCTTCTCCTTCTTCTCTTCCTCTCGCGGTGCTCGCGAGATCTTCGTCTTCGCCGAAGCTCGAGTCCTCGCTCATTGCTCCGTTATTGTCCATCGACTCCGATCGACTCCCCATCGTCGCCGCCCGTTCTCCTTCAAAGCCACCATCGACATCATCATCGTCACGACTATCCCTAGCATCGTGTCGACTCGGAAACGCGTCGATCGAAATCGTTCTCCCGACAATTACCCTCTCCCCATTTTCGTCGCACTCCATCGCCTCCTCTCGACTCCGCTGCAACTCGATCAAGTTCCTCGGAAAGTAGATCGGCAACACCTCCTTCTCGTAATACGCTTTCGTCTCCTCGTCGGGAAATAAAATCACCACGCTTTCGAATTTATGCACCCATTTCTCCAAAAACCTCCTCACCGTTCTCGCCAACACCTCCGCGCCTTCTCTCCTCGGGTAACACTTCCTCTCGTCCCTATGTAACAAGGTCAACCCGACGTTCCTGGATCCGACTTCATCTTCTATGCACATGCTCAGCGCGTTTCGATAACAGTGCACCAACGCGGTCTCCGCGGCTGTCTTATACCTCGCCACGTATCTCGGCACCACGCAATGCACTAAATGTTCCACCCCGGGTAACCCCCCTCCTTTGGTCACGATGCAATCGCCCGTCCTCGCCTTCCCGCTCGTCGTCTTCCCTCCGTTGTACCCTTGCTCCATGAAATCCTCGTTAATGGTAATCGTCCCTGCTTTCCGTCGATACTTATTCGTCCCTACCGGTTGCCTCTCTGATACCACGTCTTCGTTGGAGGCTAAACATATCGCCGTGACTTTCGGCGTCTCCCACGGCGCGTCGCCTTCCGCGACCAATCGCAAGCACTCGTTGATCCTCTCGTCCACGGGAAAAAGCGCTTCCTCTTTGAACGTGTACGTTTCTTCATCGAACGGGTCTTTCGGCGAACGCGGGGATTTTGTTAAACTGTTGATCCTTAATAAAGACGATGAAGTCAAAGTCGTCGTTTTTGCTCCTCGTACTCTCGACGACGCGTTGTTGTTGTTGTTAGACTTCTTCTTCGCGCTCGGCGATGAGGACGATGGCGCCCCTCCGTCGTCGTGATTTTCATTTTCATTTTCATTCTTCAAAAGACCAGAAGAACGCGATAAAGAAGACCAACTGAACGCGCCGTAGGCGTTAAAATCGTCCCCTTTTTGTTGCTCTTTAGTGGTATTCTTATTCTCCGAGAAAGAATGCCTCGTCGTCTGGAAAGATGAAAACATAGCAGTGGTATTCCTTTTGTGTGGTGACTCTCTGTATTGAGTAGTTTATCTCGAGAGGGGGTCACTTTTTAATAACGTCGCGTCCTTGTGTGTTTGGGCAGAATTTAACAACAAAAACACCCACTTTTCTCGCGTGTCGCGTATGTTTGTGGCTCTTGATGTGCTTTTTCAGCAAGAGCTCTCGTATTGTTTCTCATAAAAAAAAATACACCGCCAAAAGCTTTATTAGAGATACGGTTGGTGAAGCGACGAAAGGTGGTGGGAGACGACGACGATGCGAGACAACTCGCAAAGAAGAAGACGAAGAAACGAATCGTGGAGGATCTTCGCGTTTCTTTGTCTTCTTTGTCTGTGCGGTTGTTTCACCACATCTGCGGTTCTTTTTACGCTTTTCCTTTTCGTCTTTTTTTCTCCCTCGTCTTTTCTCCATTTTTTTCTCGCGCTTTTGGCGTTGGTTTCCCCACCCGTCATTCTTAAGACGGACTTCTTCTTGAAAAGATGGCGAAGAAAGGCCGAGCGGCGCGGATCCTGAACACGTTGCACAAAGTCAACGGGACGAAACAGTCCGAAGCTTTGAAACGGAGAGAGAGGAAACGACCGTCGAAAGAGTTCGGGAATACCGAGACGAACAATGCGACGAATGGAAAACTTTCCGAGTGGAAGAAAAAAAGGCAAAAAGCGAGAGACTTGAACGAGGCGAAAGAACCGCACAACGGAGCAATGCACGCGTTAGTATTCGGAGACGGAGATTTTAGCTTCAGCGTGGCGTTGGTCACGGTAGCAAACGGAGACGGAGGGAATTTGGTGTGCACCGGGTTGGAAAAGAACGTGGACGAGAAAACGAAAGATTTGGTGGAGTGTTTGCTCGATTCCGGCGCGCGAGTCGCGCACGGCGTGGACGTGTCGAAGAGGTTTGACGAAGATGTAGGCGCTGATTTGTTCGAGAGTAATAATAGCAATAGTAATAAGAAGAAAAAAATGGACCGGGTGTATTTCAATTTCCCGGATTGCGGGTTCGGAGCCATGGCGTCGCTCGCGCCTACGAGAATAGCCAACGAGCGCTTGTTAGAACACCTCTTCGAGAGAAGTTCGGAACATTTGAAAGTGAAAGGAGAATTACGGGTGACGTGTTTTGACGACGCATACGCGGCGGCGATACCGACGGAGGCGTGCGAGAAGCTTGCGTTCGTGAAGGAAAAAGAACGGTTCCGATTGAAAGCGAAAGTACCGTTCGTTTGGAGAGAGTTCCCGGGATACGAATACAAAAAAAACACGCGAGACGACGACGGCGACGACGACGACGAGGAAGTAACGGACGACGACGAAGAAACAGAAATACTAGCAGAATTAAAAGAAGAAGCTCGTCGTTGTTTTGACGACGCGGAGAGTAAAAAAGCCACCACTTTGGTGTTTGAATATTTAGGAAAGAACTAGTAACCTTTTAATAAAGAGTTGAATGTCTTCAAAAGTAGGCACTTTTTTTTCCGCACATCCGCGTTCGTTTCAAAACTATTTACAACAACGCGTAAATAGTTGGCCACATCACGGGACACGGGTTGTTTCTCTCGACGAGAGAGAGAATCATCAGATCGACGAAAATACTTTCTTTGAGAAGCTTTTCGCGATATATTATTATTGTTATTAAACACACAAAATGATGATGCGACGACGACGACGGCGAAAG
>Ga0114997_10004151_pt1 | contig 11255 bp, 9 predicted proteins | sample ArcticOcean_MG_C_2_FD_87045 | JGI IMG/M metagenome (GOLD analysis project Ga0114997, IMG submission 87045) | Marine microbial communities from western Arctic Ocean - ArcticOcean_MG_CB4_136 | ecosystem: Environmental > Aquatic > Marine > Oceanic | place: Arctic Ocean: Canada Basin | collected... | reverse complement strand
TTTTTAATTATTTTAATTAATCGTGATACATTTCCTCTCTCACCAGCGCCAAAAACTACACCTGGTCTGCATATTGAAAGCGTACGATTGTGTAAATCTGAGTTTAACCAAGAAATGTGAATATTTTCGGCAGTTAATTTTGATTTTCCATATGGTGTAGTTGGTAATAACATTGTTGTTTCAATTTTTTCATGATCACCACCACCATAAACAGCAATAGTACTTGTAAAAATTATGTTGTTACACTTAAAATGATCTGCAAAATTGCAAATATTTGTTGCACCTTTAATATTAGTTTCAAAATATTCCGAGTCCAAGTGCCCTGGCTCTCTGTGTATTGCAGCGAAATTTAATATTGTATCTACAGGGTGAAGGATAGGAATTTTATTAAGATCCTGTCTAATATCATATTTAAAAAATTTAACTTTCCCTGTTTTTAAAATCTTTTGATATTTAATTTTACAAAAATCATCATCTGGTTCTTTAAGGTCAATTAAATAAATTGAATCAAAAAGTTTTTGATTCAGTGCTTCTTCAGCATAATATAAGCCAATAAATCCACATCCACCAAAAATAACAGCTGTACTCATTTTTTATTACCTTCAATTAATAAATCATCAAATATATTTTCAAATTTCTTTGAAATCATCCTAATATCAAAATTTTTTTCAGCATAAGATCTTCCAAAATGTGACATTTGAGATCTTAGCTTTGCATCTTTTTTAAGAATATCTATAAAATTTTTAAGATCATTAAAATTTTTAGGGTCAAATGTTTTACCAGCTTTGGATTCTAAAATCATTTGAGAGGCTAAATTATTAACAGGTGCAGATAAAATAATTGGTTTCCCGGCACAAAAATAATTTAAAATTTTAGATGGTACTGAGAATTTACTGGCATCCTCACTAATCATTGCTAAAAAAATATCTGCTGAATTTAAAATTGTATTTAATCTATGAAAAGGTTGTATAGGTAATAATTTAATATTATTTGGTAAATATCTATTTTCTTTTAATTTTTTATAACCAGTTCCAGTTGCAACAACTAAAATTTCAATATCAAGGTTTGCTTTAGCTATATTTAATATCAAATTAGGATCATGTTTTAACGCAAGAGTTCCAGAATAAACCAGCCGAAATTTTTTTGAATCTAAAAAATTTGAATGTAAAAATTTAAGGTCTTTTGATGTTTCATTTGATATATGATCAACATTACCCCAATTTGGTATGTAAGTGATATTATCTTTGTTAACTTTCCAAGTTTCTAGTTGAGTAAAAAATTCTTTAGAAATTATGATTAGATGATCTGATGATTTTACTTGTTTTTTTTCATAAAATTTAAAGAATAATGAGACAATAATTGCAAAATACCAAAATTTACGTTTTAAAATATAGTGCACGGCTATTGAATAAAAATCTTGAATCCATATTATAAATTTTGAATTATTTTTTTTTGATGCGTTAAGTATTTTTTGCTGTGCAAATGTAGGACATTGTCCAGAAATAATAATATTAGGTTTGATTTCATCAATTCTTTTTGCAACGATAGAGCCATATTTAAAATCATTAAAGAATCTCATGAAAAAATTATCTTTATTATATGGAATACTTGTCCCTAAGCTCTCTATATTGAGATTTTTATTTTCAGAATTTTTAAAATCTGCCTTAGGACCATAATCATTACCAAAATAAAGATGATACACTTTATTAGTTAGGGACAATTGTCTAGATAAAGTTAAGGGAAATGGATGTCCCGCATAATCATGTACAACAATTTTTAACATATTATTAAAAATTTAATATATTCTTTTATTTTTTTTAAATAAACTCTTTTTTATGATTTATTAATGATAATATTTATATGATTATTTAAGTTATTTTTAAATCTATTATATGAAAAATCTTTAGTTAATTTTGGACATATAAATTTTTTTCTTTTGATTAATTTTTGGATCATTTTTTTTATATCCTTTATACTTCTAGGATTTACAAAATTAATATTATGGTACTTGTGTGCTATTTTTTTTTCATCATTTTGTGGACTACTAGCTATTAAATGCAGTCCTAATTGTGCTGCTTCCAAAAAACTAAATCTATAAGGGTAAGTATCAAATGGGAAATGTGATCCTGGAGTTGAACAAATGCAACTTTTTTTAAGTAATTGATCTCTTCTTTTATCAGAAACATAGCCAGTAAATATAACCTCATTTTGTAACTTTAAAATTTTAGTTTTATCTTTTAACCTTTTTGTGTCATTTCCATCACCAACAATATAATATTTAAATGTTTTTTTTTTTATTAATGAAAGAGCCTCAAGTGTTTCATCTACACCTTTATATTTTTCAAGTTTATCCAGTCTGGCTACTGTGATAATATTATTTTGATCTTTATTAAATTTATATCTCTTGGTATCTTCATCAATGCAGTTATGAAGAAAGAAGAAAGATTTATCGTTAAGATTATATTTTTTTTTTTGGATTTTTGCCGTATATTTTCTCATACAAATAAAATAATTAATTCTTTTGATTAGCAATCTATAAAAAAAGTTTTTTTTTAAACCCCATATTTCATAGCCATAAGAGAATAAAATTACTTTTTTATTAAAAAAAAATATAACTAGTAAATAAGGTATAAGATTTATATGACTAACTAAAATTAGATCAGATTTAATAATTTTAATTGTATTTTTTAATATTATGAACAAAAAAAACCTTGATTGAAAAAAATTTATCTTTTTTTTCTTAAGAAGAATTTTTCTTTTTGAAAAAATATTTATTTTTTTTATATCAAAGTTTGACGCTAGTGCATTAATGACAAAAGATGTATATTTAGCTATACCCCCATTAGAACCATGTGCATCGTGTGTAATTAATGAAATATTCATAAATTTATAATATATATAGATCTGACTTAATACATATTGAATATCTATACAAAAAAAAATTATTTAATTTCATTAATTATTTTTTTCCAAGTAAAATCTAGTATTTTATAATAAAAACTACTTAAAAGTTGACAATAAAACGTGTAAATAATGTCTGTATAAACGCTTGTAAGAAAAATAATCTTATCTTTATTAATAAATTTGAAGATAATAATGAATAAAAAATAAATTATTTATTTTGTGGTAAGGTGGTATCAAGATGTTCTTTCAATAACATTGATTTAAGTTTAAATGATACATTAATGAAGGTTTTTGTAAATTTCAAACAAATATATACAATTCATTTAATTGGTAATATTGGCTTGCAGAAAAATAATATTGTCAGTCAAATTAATCAGAAATACACTCAACAGGACAACTTTTAATTAATATGTGTGGAATATCGGGTGGATATAATTATTTAAATAAAGAAATTAATTTAAAATCAACCATAGCAAAAATAGTAAAAATTCAGCACAATAGAGGACCTGATGATAGTGATATTTGGGAATCTAAAAATAAACAAATTTGCTTTGGTCACAACAGGCTTTCAATCATAGATTTAACAAAAAATGCTAGTCAGCCATTTGTTTCAAGCGATGGAAATTTAACAATTACTTTTAATGGAGAGATATATAACTTTAAAGAAATTAAAAAAGAATTAATTGATAAAAAAATTATCTTTAAAAGTAATTCAGATACAGAAGTAATTATTGAGTCATATAAATATTGGGGTTTAGATTTTATAAAAAAATTGCGAGGAATGTTTGCTTTTGTAATTTGGGATTCATTCAAAAAAAAACTAATTTTAGCAAGAGATCCTTTTGGTATAAAGCCATTATATTATGTCAACAAAAATGGTTTTTACTTCGCTTCACAAGTTAAAAGTCTTTTAACAGTTGAATCTGTAAGTAGGGAGCACTCCAATGCTGGACTAGCCAGCTATTATCTCTGGGGTAACATGCAAGAACAATTCACTTTATATAAAGATATTAAGTCTATAAAAATGGGTACGATTTTAATTTTAGATGAAAATGGAAATGAAACCAATATTAATTATGCTGATATAAAAAGTACAATCTTGGATGCTGAACCTTTAAATATAAAAAACTATTCTGATCAGAAAGAATATTTATCTGAAATTTTACGTGAAACAATTGAATATCACCAAGTGTCAGATGTCCCAATTTTGCTACTTCTATCTGCAGGTATTGACTCAAATTTGATTCTAGCAATGATGTCAGAAAAGGAAAAAAAAAATTCTAGTGCACTCACAGTAAATTTTGATTTTGAAGGTAACGATAGTGAGATTCCTTTAGCACAAAAATCAGCAAAACTTAATAACATTGAACATTTTGTAGGAAAAATTAACTATCATGACTCAAAAGAATTACTTAATCGTTTTTTTAAAGATATGGATTTGCCAAGTAATGATGGATTTAATAACTACATAGCATCTCATATTGCAAAAGAAAATAATTCAAAAATTATTATTTCTGGAGTTGGTGGAGATGAGTTTTTTTCAGGCTACCCCTCATTTAGTAGAATACCTAAAATTAATAAAGCACTAAAATTTATCCCAAATAGCACTATATTAAATAATTTTTTCAAAAAAAAGATTTATAAATTATTTAAAAAAAATAAAATTAAATCCAAATATTCAGGTATTTATGAGTACGGAAGAGATTTAAGTTCATGTTTTCTACTAATGAGGTCACTTTTTTTACCTTTCGAAATAGAGGATCTGTTTTCTGAAAAAAACTTAATAACTGGTATTGAAGAGCTAAATATTATTGAAAATTTAAATAAAGATGTGAGAGACATTAAAGAAGATAACTTATCAATTATGTATTTAGAAACTAAATACTATCTATGTAGTAAATTATTGAGAGATGCAGATTGGGCTTCTATGAGTCACTCTATAGAATTAAGGACACCATTTGTTGATTGGTTTTTTTTCAATAAACTAATCCCGCTTATAAAAACGAATAATAAAATTAATAAAACAACAATGCTTGATTGTATAAAGGATAAGGTGCCAAGTGAAATTTACAAAAGAAAAAAAACTGGTTTTAGGATACCACAAAAAAATTATATGAAAAATTTTTCACATAGTGAGCAATTTAATGAAACTGAAAAAAATTGGTCAACTTTAAGCTTCAAAAAATATATTAAAAATAATGAGAAAACAAATTAAAATATTAAAATTGATGCCTACATTAAATCCAAGTTGGGGTGGGCCAGTAAAAGCTATTATTGATAGCACAATATATCTTTCCAAACAGGGACTAAAAGTTGATATTGTTACATGCGACCCTATCAACTCTAATTTTCATAATTTAAATCAATCCAAAATTATAAATACAGGCCCTAGTTTTTTTGGAAATTTTTTATTTAGTCCAAAATTATTTTTTTGGTTATTAAGAAATCGAAAAAAATATGATTATTTTATTGTCCATGCAATTTGGGATTTCAAAAATATTTTAGCAAGATTTTTATTAAAAAAAAAATATTCACTATTTATACATGGATCTTTGCATCCATCTGAAGCAAAAAGGGGGCTTTTTAAAACACTAAAAAAAAGATTTTATTGGTGGTTGATAGAAAGAAAAAATCTTTTAAACTCTCGATCAATTTTATTGACATCAAGTATGGAAATAAAACAATTAAACAAAACTTTCGTAAACACCTCAAAGATAAAAAAAACAATAATTGGCTTTGGAATTTTAAAAAAAGAATTTAATAAAACTCAAACGTTAAAAAAATTTTATAAAAAGTTTCCTTATCTTAAAAAAAAAGACTTCTTCCTGTATATTGGAAGAATTCACAAACAAAAGGGATGTGAAATAATAGTAGAATCTGTAAACCTCATAAAAGATAAATTTAAAAAAAAAATTTTAATAATGGGTCCATTTAGTAATTTACTATATGAACTATATTTAAGAAACTTAGTTAAAAAGTATAATTTAGAAAATCAAATATTTTTTGCTGATGCAGAATTTGGAGATATAAAATGGGGTGCTCTATATGCATCAAAAGCAATGATATCTGCTACTCATGGAGAAAATTTTGGGATTTCATTTGTAGAGTCTTTAAGCCTGGGCAAACCAGTGCTAACAACTTTTAAAGTAAATATTTATAAAGATATTTTAAAATATAATGCTGGACTAATCTCAAAAGATAAAGCTAAAGATATTAGTAAAATATTACTAAAATTTGATTTATTTAGTAAAAAAAAAATAAAAGAATTTTCTAAAAATTCCTTGCTGTGCTTCAGGGAAAACTTTGACCTAACATTAAAAAAAAATAATTTAGCATCATATATAAAAAATGAAGTAAAAAAATGAGTTTGATTTATGCAACTTGTATATTATAGACTTCGGCAGCTGCTTTTTGTCTATCTGAAAATACTTAAGCCACTACTGCTTGAGCTAGAGTTTATTTTTTTTTGTATTTACTATAATTTTTTTACCAAAAGCTACTTGAATTCTTCTTTTAAAGGTTCCAGTGAAAAATGATTTTGTTAAAAAAAATACTCTTTTTATTAAAGCTGAAAATATTTTTTTTTGTAATATGAATATATTTAATAAATTCAAAGTTTCAATTTGAGTTCTTGAAGGTTCGTGAGGCATATCTGCTTCCTTCCCTATACCAAGGTAATTAATTAAACTTTCATCTATCTTTTTAATAAAGCGCGAGTTTATAATTATTTTTTCACCATCATCGACATCATTATCAATTTGAAAAAATAGAGATTTTCTCTTCCAAAAATAGTTGAAATATGGTTTAGCTCTATGAATAGCTTTATTATCAAATATGATCATTGATCCTTTTGGATATTTAAAGGAAGTTATTTTATCATTTAAATCTCTTATAACATCTTCATCAAAATTAGGATGTGTATAATCAGATGAAAATAAATGACTTCCTTTGATAGCTTGAAATTCACCATCAAAAACGTCGTTCAAATAAACCATAAAGACTAAGCCCTTTATATTTGGATTTTTAGAGCCATATTTTTTATCATCTGTGTGCCAAGGGTTTCTTACCCCTGGACTAACTGAATAAACACGATGGCATTTAAGTCTAAATTTACCCCCAAGGTAATTTTCTGAAATTTTCATAATTTTTTCTGATGTTAGAAAATTATAAAGCGTTTCAGACTTAGCAAGACCGTTAGACATATAGTAGCCATCATTATCATGAACAGGAGATATATCTAAAGAATTTAATTTTAAGTTAAATAAATCAACTTCGTTGAGTATTTTTTCAACTATATCTTTATTAACTACATTTTCTTGTGAAAAAAAAGAATCTTTATTTATTGAATTTGATATAGAAAATTCCTCTAGTTCATTAAAAGAAGTAGAAAAAAAATTGTCCATTAAAAAAATCTGGTTTTATAGCAATACATTAATAAAAGTTAATATCTTTAAATACATTCCTTTATTATAATTTTCAACATTAAATAAATAAATAAATAAAGAAGCGTGATTATAGAGTGTTTTTTTAATTAAAATTGTCCATCAATTTAATTAAATTTTTTTCATAATCAAATTTAGAGTTTAATACAATTTTTTTATGTCCAGCGATAGAAATTGATTTAATTAGATCTTCGTTATATAATAATTTATTACATTTTTTATAACAATCATTAGCATCTTTAAATAAAACAGCCTCTTTATTAGGAACAAAAATTTCTCTATGTGAACTAGTATCTTTAGTTAATAGCAAACTTCCTACAGCTGGTATCTCTAAGGATTTATTGGTAATATCATCATCATTATGTGTATTTGGCAAAGAGATTACAATTTTAGAATTAAAAATAAGATTAGAGTAACTTGCACCATTTACAGATTTACCTTTAATGAAATTTTTTAAGATACTATAATTTGGATCTTTATCCCAACGATTACCATATATTTCTAAATCCATTCCAAGATCTATTAATTTTTTAATAAATTTGCCTCTATCTAAAAACCATGTACCTACTACCAATACATTTCTTTTAAATAGTCTTTTATTTTTAATATTATTTTTCGGTTTATGGATATTTTTGTTATAAAGCGGTGGTAATAAAGCATATTTTAATTTTAGTTTTTTAGCATATTTAATTCTTGTTTTTTGCTGAAAGATTATCAGATCATAAATATTAATAGCCCCTAAAGTTAATATCCATTTTTTTTTATCTCGATTAAAAAAAGGATTATCCAAACATAAAAAAATTAATTTTTTATTATTTTTTTTTAGAAACGATAAAATATTTTTTCCCAAAAATTCTCCAGCAACAACAAAAACTAAATCATAATTTTTTTTTATATTCTTTTTAATTGTATAGTTTAGATAAAATTCAACTAATTTTGGATTTAAATGGAACAAAACAATAGAAAGTATTCTATTAAAAAAAAAAACTTTATCTGTATCAATTGCCTCGATATTTTTATAATTTTTTTTTAAAATTTTATAAGAAAAATAGCTATAGGTAATTTTATTTAAGCTTCCAATAAATAATATTTTCATTTATTTGCAATAAATTTTAGAGCTTTTTTAAAACCTAAATACCCTTCTTCAAATCCCCATTTTGATATTATTTTGTAACTATTCCTTTGATAGATATTTATATTTTTCTCGTTCAAAAAAAAAGTAATTTTTTTTGCTAGATCTTGATAGGATTCAGTTCTAAATGAAAAACCATTAATCTTATTTTTCACTAAATCAAAACTAGATCCAACCACATCTGAGCAAATTATAGCATTACTTGAGGCCATCGCTTCGTTTATAACAAGACCCCATGGTTCTAAACGAGAAGGTAAAATAAAAACATCAGCATTTTTATAATATTCTTTTAATTGTTTTTGATTTTGAAAAGGAAAAAATTTAACATTAGTTAATCTATTTTTCTTTACATATTTAATACAATCTTTTTTTGTTTCCCCATCCCCGACAAACCAAAATTCACAATTGAGTTTATCCAAATATTTTGAATGTAATAATTTTATAGATTGAAGAAGTATGTCATAACCTTTTCTATGTTGAAACTTTGCTACAGTTAGAAATATTTTTTTTTTATTTTTTTTTTTGTATTTTGAACTAAAAAAATTATTATCAATAGCGTAGGGTACGTTAATAATTTTATTTTTATTAATGTTATTTGAAAGATAATATTTTGTATTAGCCTTACCTATGGATAAAAAAACATCAACAAAAGAATTCATTATATAATAAAAAATTTTATTTAAAAAAATACCCGCAGTTGTTCTATATGTACTTGTAAAATGTGGCTCGTCTCTCAAAAAAATTTTTTTTTTATAAAATACAGATAAAAAAATTATTAAAATATTATACCAGATTTTATTTCCATGTAGTACCAGTACACCAGTATCATCATCAAATATGTTTTGATAAAAATCAGTTGTTACTGGATAAAAAATACCTCTTGTTGATGGTCCTATATAATTTAAATATTTATGTTTGTGACCTTTAGTTAAATCAAATTCCCATTTAATATTTTTTTTAAAACCAGGATCGTAGTGTTTTTTATTTGTAAGATTGGTTCTGTAGCAAACCTCGATGTCTAATCCACGTTTTACTAAAAAATTAATAAATGGAGATTGATATTGTACCGGGTGTGATAATATAAATTTAATTTTCATTATTTAGACTATATATTAATTCATATTATGTAATAATAAATTATTTAATTATGAGAACAAATATCAGATTATTTAAGACATGTTATTTTTTAGCAATTATACTTTTTTCTTTAATTCAAATAATTATTAGTAAAACTGCAGATGATTATATTATTTTAGGGATTGTTATTAGTTTAAACTTATTAATTTTGTTTTATTGCATTGATGAAGATAAATTTAATAGATTTCCAATTTCGTTATCTGTAATCTTTTTTTCAGTATTTTTTAATTCAAGTAGTTCTTTATTTTTCAAAACTATAGAGCTAGATACAGTTTCTTCTAATTTACTTTCAGGAATGGGAACATATCTCTTTTTTTTATATGCAAATATTACTATTTTGATTACACATTTTTTTTATGTAAAAAATCAAAAAACAGTAAATGATAGTTATTTTTTTAATTTGAATCATAAGATGGGCTTGTTTCACATTGACACAAATTTTTTATTTTTATTAGGTTTGTTTGCAATTTCTTCAAAACTATTAATAGAGCCTTTTTTAGTGGGTACGTGGGATGTTGTTGCTCAAGAGGGCTTACCCCTTGCTTTAGATTTTCTTAAAGGATTCAATATTTTTTATCTTTTTCCATTTGCATTGATAATGTCAAATAAATTATTTGATAAAGAATATAAAGTTAATAAATTAATAATATTTATTTTATTTATTGCTGTTGTTATTACTTCAATTGGATCAAATAGAAGAGACGTTTTATTTTTTGGCTTATTAAGCTTGTTTCTGATTTTAATTATTATTTTTTTATTAGGTCTAATAAAATTAGAAAGAAAAAATTTTGTTTATTTACTTTTATTCATAGTTATTACATATTTTGCATACCCAAAAATTGTATCTTTTAACAAAATTTATACTTATGAGAGAGGTAGGGCGATGGATGCAAGTAGAATTGAAAATATCAAATCATTTTATAATAGTTTTCATGAAGTGTTTACTGGAAAATTAGATATTGAATTGATCCAAAATAATCAAATGTTAAAGCGTGATCCCGGAACTCAAATTTCTGAGTATTATGAATCTATTATTTTTGAAAGAATAAATTTAATACAGTATGCTGACAACATTATAAATTATCACAATGTATCTAGTCAAATTGATTTAAGTATAATTAGAAATCATACACTGAATAGGCTAATTTCAATAGCACCTCAATTTATAATAAATATCTTTACCAACAACTTTCAGAAAACAAACTATATTTATCTTACATCGTCCTCTTTAATGAACCGAAATAATAATAGAAACTATTTTTCAATAAATGATGTTGGTTCATCACTAGCAGAAATGAAAATTATTTTTGGAATATTTTTCTTTATACCGTTGATAATTATTTCTTATTTTGCTTTTACCATCTTTGACTCTTTTTACGACAAAAAGAAAAAAATCTTTAGTCCTGTAATTGTTGTATTATTCTATTTCAGTGGTGCGGGTGTATTAAATTTTTATTCATCAGCTTCATTTGACCTTATGTTAACAACATTTTTTAGGGAAATACCTCAAGCTATTATTTTATATTTAATTGCATATTTTTTATATAATCAACTATTAAAAAAAAATAATAAAGCATGAAACAAGTCATAATAGTATACTCACAATTTTATCTATTTGGAGGAATAGAATATTTATTTGT
>Ga0114997_10004146_pt1 | contig 11259 bp, 7 predicted proteins | sample ArcticOcean_MG_C_2_FD_87045 | JGI IMG/M metagenome (GOLD analysis project Ga0114997, IMG submission 87045) | Marine microbial communities from western Arctic Ocean - ArcticOcean_MG_CB4_136 | ecosystem: Environmental > Aquatic > Marine > Oceanic | place: Arctic Ocean: Canada Basin | collected... | reverse complement strand
CTTTATTTTCAAAGAGAAAATGGATTTTACTAAATGTGGTTTCTTCACCATCAGAAGATCGAAAACCTAGAGGATAATTTAGCCAAGTATCGACCTTGCTTTGAATAAGCCATTTTGTCATGTCGTCATATATCCATCTATTCTTCCAATTACTGCCCTCACTTCCACCTTGTTCTTGATCTATCGGTGTACCTTTATTTTCAGATATCCAAATATTAATTTCAATCTTTCCTGATTTTTCAATTTCTGGGAATGAGGGGTTCTCTGTAATAAAATCTGACCAATCCTTTACTTTTGATTCCCCCATTGCACCTAGAATTTTTCTTTTAAATTTATGAATGTTATCTTTCCATTTATTCTGAAGTTTGTTATTTGACTTTCGCTGTTTTTTTAGATTTAGAATTGCTGGTATATCGCCATCAAGATAATTTTGATCTAATCTCATTCTTTGTTGTTGTTTAGAATTATCTCTGATTCCTTCTTCTGAGAACTTATTATCTCCCAATTCATAAATTATTTCTTGAACAAATCCACATATATTGCATACTTTTTCTCCCCTTATATCATCAGAAGTAAAGTCTGAGCCATTACATTCTTCACAAATCATATAAATTCATACCCCTTTTTTTCTATATATCAAGTGCAAGAGGATTATTAAATGCCCCATTAATCTCGTCATATCTCATATTATTCATCTGTGCCCTGATTCAAAATAATCGATGCCGTAACTTTTCCTTCCGGCGTTAACTGATAAAATCCGGCAGCAATATTTTCATCGCTATAAACCTGGATTAACTTAGCTTTTGCTAGACTTTTGTGTATATTTCTATGTGTTGCTGGAATTTCCTTTTTCTGCCCTATATAGAAATTATGATCAGAGGTTAGAATTTTATTATTGTATTCGATTATTCCTCCACCTGTTCTTCCTATTCTAACTTCTTCTTTCTCTGCTAATAGAAGCGTCACTAGTGATTCTTTAAACCACTTTATGTCTTTATTGATGCCATGCTTAATTATTTCTAAGCTATCTAAACTTGGAATACTTAGAAGATGTTGTGATTTAGGTAAACCTGAATCATAAATAATTGAACCTCTTGAGCTATTAGAAATAGGTTTAATTCTACGTAAAATATGTTTAATTGTTAATCTTTTTTGTAATGAATATTCAATCATCCAAGGGCGTAGAGCCGCTGGAATTCCCGTAGAAAGTATTGTCCAATCATAATCCTTAGATGTAATTATTTTATGTATTATTTTCATAAATTCTGACATTCCTTCTTCGGAATTTCCAAATTCAATATTTGTTAATATATCATTAGAAATACTATCATTAGGCCAATTTTTATTCAATACTTCTTGGAATTCAGATTTTTTAACTTCAGCATTGTAAGTACTATCAAAATCAACTATTAATAAAGAAGCCGCTGTAAATTTACTAAGTCCATGTTCTATGATATAATTATCTAAATCTTCATCTGAATTGGTAATACGTTGAATCATTAATACTGAATCCTTGATAGAGTTAAAGGTAGAGTTTTCTATTTTTTCTATATTCCACGAAATTCCATGCAGAATTCCTAGTGGAGTGATTTTGTAAGAGACTATCGACTGATTTGATTTCCCTATATCTACTTTTTCTTTGATAACTAAACCTAATGAAATTGGATTTCTAAGTGAGTTTTCTATTCCTTTTGAACTTGGTACTAAATTTGATTCCTGCAAATCGTTTGCAGTGAATGATTTTGAAGGGTTTTTAATACTTAAAGTACATAAATGAGATACTATTGCTTTTTCATCATCAGAGTTAGATTGTATTGGAGTTACTTCTTTTGCTATCCATTGGTCATCTTTTTTTACGGTTAGCCACAATTTTGAATCGTAAATTTTACCAAGAGATATCATTGCACTCGTTATCCAAAAATCGCCACCATTAACATGAATATTGACATCTAAATTTTGACTATTAATTGGCAATTCCTCTATGATTTGTTGTAAATAATCTGCCCAATAATTATCCGGATCTTGGGATCCAGAATTAAAGTCTTCATTAATTATTGAAGGCATTAATATTGGGTATATTGCCTCATTATTTGCCAAGCTATCAGGTAATGTTTTTTGTGAATCTGTTCTAATTGCATAAATAATTTCAGGATTAACTTGTGTAAATAAATCTTGAAAAACTAAATTTGCTTCATTGTATTCAGAACTTCCTTGACTTGCCAAAAGTATGACTAGGATATTCATATTTTCACCTTTTGTATATATTGTTTTAAACATTTGCAAATGTTATTTCCATAATATCATTGGTTTTTGGGCATACATTTTGTATATCTTCTGATTTAATTTGAAAACTTTCAATATCTTCTTTCAAATTATTTTTTATATGCCTAGATACCGCAGTTTCCTTAATTTTGATCGCAATTCCTGCAATATCGGCACCAGATAATCCATCTTCTAGATTTTTAAGTGAATGTTCTAAATTGATATCCTTTGCAATAGATACATTCTTTAAATGACTAATTAGAATTGGTACGTATTCATTCCTTTTAGGTAAATCGACTTTGACTTGGGTTCCTAATCTTCCTTCTCTCAAAAATGCAGGATCAATAAGTTCTTTACGGTTAGTAGCAGCAATAATTAATACACCATCCTTGGAATCAATCCCATCAAATTCCGTCAATAACTGATTAACTACCGAAGACAAACCAGAGTGTCCGGCGCCTATATTACTTCTGTTCATACCTAGTGAATCGAACTCGTCAAAAAAGACAACACAAGGAGACATTTTTCTTGCTTTATCGAGTAACGTTCTTACTGATCTTTCTGATTCTCCTTGCCACATTGACAGTAATTCAGGTCCTTTCACACTAATGAATTGGGCGCCCGATACATTCGCTACTGCTCTAGCCAATGCTGTTTTACCAGTTCCTGGAGGGCCATATAATAAAATTCCTGATCCAATAGATAATCCTGCTTTTTCATATAATTTACCATATTTTAGTGGATTCATTAATTTTTCAGTCAAAACTTTTTTTGCTTCTTCTTGGCCTATGATTGATTCAAAATCTACTTTCTTAATATCGCTATGGAAACGTCTTTTTATTGATGGCCTAATACGGCTGAATGATTCTAGCAAATCTTCTCTTGTTATTTCCATTTCTGCTACTTCTATAATATCAGCATTAACTAATCTATTGTGCCCAAACAATCTGTTAGCAGCTCTATATACGGCCTCTCGGCATAAATGATCAATATCGGCTCCAACGAAACCTACAATAAGTTCTGCAACTTCTTTTATATCGACATCTTCAGATAATGGCATAGCCCTTGTATGAACTTTTAAAATAGCATTTCTCGCTTCTAAATTAGGAATATTGCATTCAATGACGCGTTCAAATCTTCCTGATCTATTTATAGCAGGATCCAATGCATCTACTCTATTAGTTGCTCCAATAACTATTACTTGACCTCTATCTTCAACACCATCCATTAAAGTAAGTAGTTGAGACACTATTCGCCTAGAACCTTCTGAACTCATATGCCTATCGGGTGCAATTGAGTCTATTTCATCAATAAAAATTACAGACGGTTCTTCCTTTTTAGCATCATCAAATATTTCTCTTAATTTCTTCTCTGTTTCTCCAGGGACACCGCTGATGATTTCTGAGGCGGATATAGTAAGGAATGTGGCTTGTGTTTCTCTAGCTAGTGCACGGGCTAAAAGGCTCTTCCCAGTACCTGGCTCTCCACTTAGTAAAACTCCCCTAATTGGCGGCTTCCCACCTTTGAGAAAAATTTGAGGATGTAGTAGCGGAATTATTGCAACTTCTTGTAGTTGCTCAATTACTTCATCTAAACCACCAATATCGGCAAATGATACGTCGCCTGTTTGTAAAAGTGGCCTTTTGGCTTTCCTCTCAAGTAATTCTACTTCGGTATCGATTGTAATTAAACCGCCACTTTTTAAAGATCCAATTGGGCCAGTTTTTTCTACTTGTAATTCTAACACTCCCCCATTTGGAGAAGGTGTTGTAAAATGATCTCCGCGTTTCAAATAGCGATTTAATAGATTTTTACCTATTATATTTTTTATTACATCTATATCATTGAATGATTCTCCTACGGGGGCAAATACTACCTTTGAAAGATTTCTTTGTTTGATTTCTGGAGTAATTCCAACATTATCGCCAACTCTGGAAGATATATTTAATCTTGAAGTTGCATCAAGATAAATTTGCCCTCTTAAAACAGTTTTACTTGATTTAATCTTAATGAAAATATTTCTATTTGCATTAATTCGTACAATGGAGTTATTTAGGATATTCATTTCATCTAAGTCAGCAGTATTTAGCACAGCTATTCCTTGATGAGCAAGATTATCCGGGAGTGAGTTTATTTCAAAATTCATATTACTTCCTCTATGTATGTTTTGTGTGAAGATAAAATTGTGTCATATATGTTGAAGGCAATTATCTTCAAACCATGGTAATTTGCCAACCATTCTAGGAGTTGAAAAACCATCAAACCAATCCCTTGATATAGGCATATCTAATTTATATCCTTGCCCTTTTGCTAAACTGCATAAAGTCAAGACTGCCATCATTGAACCGACAAATGCAGTTGTAGTTACTATTGAATTGACCGGCCTAGTACCTTCTTCTTGACATGAAATACGTTCTAATGAATAGGCTACTTCTCTGCCATAACGGCATACCATACAACTATCATCATCAAAAATTTCAATTAGACCCTGAGAAGATTCACCTCCTCCGTTTATCATTTTTTTATTTCTTTCCAAACATGCCTTGTTAAGTAAAGTTCGAGCATATTGATTGTCAAGGCAAGATAATGCTAGGTCCATATTATCAAAAGATTGATTGATTTCATTGATATATTTTGATTGTCCTTCATCAAATATGTCTCCCATACTAATCGTTTCTAAAGAATTAATTTCATCATTCATTGAGATATGAATAGGAACTAATTTATCACATATAGCAGATATTTGTTTAGGATTTATTTCAAATCTTTGAATTAATTTTTCCTTTGCGGCATCCACTTTTGTTTCATTAAGTGAATTTATATCATACAATATTTGGCGATTTAGATTATGAGATTCTATCCTAGTATCACTGTCGATTATTGTCATAGAAATATTAGAAAGATCGCACCCCGAAATAATTGATGGAGCAGCCCAGCTTCCTAGGCCACCAATTCCTAATAACAAAACATTTACATCTGATAATCTTTCGGGTAAATTAAGTGATGAAAAATTAATAATACCATTTTCATCTAAAGAATTGTAAGGCCCAACATCTATGGGTTTGGAAATTAGATTTTGATTATTTTGATGTGGTAGGTCTAATTTATTTAATAAATAATTTGGAGTTTGATCCAAGGGAATTCGAAACCTCAATAATGAACCTTGTCTATCAGAGGTCATTGTTGCAATACCCTCCCCATATTTACTTCGAATAGTTTCCAATGCCTTTTCAGGAGATATATTATCTACTCTAACAGTCAATGTAATCCATTTATCAGAAATAGGTTGTTTCCAAAAATAATTGTTTTGACTTAAATAAATATGCAGTAAAGATGAGATTCCAGATACAAGAGTAGGAGTATCAATTAAACTTGCCACAATAGTTGATTTATTTTGAGACAATATTGGCATCTTTTTACAGCCTATTAATGCCTTTCCATTACCATGTATAAGCCAAAATTTAGGAAATTTATTGGATTCAATAGATTTAGGATAACCAACCCATATGTCGGTATTCATCGAACTATCTCTAAATTCTATATTCATTCCTTCTTTTTGAAAGTATAATTGTATATCTTTCCAAGAACATTCATATTTAGTTGCTTTAATATCTAAAAACCCCTTTAACAAAGGATATTGGACAATATCTAAGAGATTATGATTAATAATTATCAATCCTTTACCAATGCGTGAAGAGCCTAACTGATTTAATTGAATTAATAGGGCAAGTATACTCTCGCCGTCTCCACCTATACTCATCTTCATTTTAGAAATAGATGACTGATCTACTAAACCAGATTGTCTATGCCATTTATGGTTGAATTTACTATCATAAATCAATCTCTTCAACTCCTGATGCTAATGTGTGTATCCTATGGTTGTGTTTTACAACGATATTTGGTTCAAAATTTAGATGATGTTCTATAAAAATAGTATTCATTAGCTTATCTCCCATTGACTTTATCCCTGATTTAATTATTGCAGACTCAAACTCTTCTGGAATGATTGATATTGGTGGTGCAAAATTAGGAGTTTCTATCATAATTTGTCCCTTTTCACTCATGTTTTGGATAGTCCAGGAGATGGTGGGAAATGTATCACCATCAATTATTTGCGAAGTTCCCAATATACATGGTTTTATTTTCCAGATTAATGGCAACCATCTTCTCCAAATGTTTTCCACAGAATTTTCATCTAACAATATTTTTGAATTGGAAGATACTCGGTATATCCTAATGTAATTTTTTGATTTATCGAAAATAATTTCTAGACCTTGGGGTTTTTTACAATTCGGAAATATGCACTTGGAAGCATATACATGTAAAGAAAGTGGAACTAGTGACACTTTAATTTCTCCTTGCTGTATCTGAATAGTTAGGATTTGAAAGAACTGCTTGGAGTTGATGTATGTAAAATCTTAATCGCTTTCGCCTATCTCTTCCTGTTGATAAAAATTGATTGTGATAATCTCCTATACAAACAGAGCATAAAGAAAGTCTTGGCGCTAACTCATATTTTTTATTATGATAGATATTTGGATGACGTATTTGATCATCAAAGGGTGTCCTAACATATGCATAAGGCATTTCAATTGGAAATTCTCTAAAATCTATTATTAAAATATATTTTGTCTTATTTGGATATCCTATCATTTGGATCTGAATAGCACCAACATGGCCATTATTAAGTCGCCATGGCCTAATTTTCACTGCCGAAGGATATTGAATTTTAAGTGAAATGAATTCTTCATGACTTAAGCCCAGGGAAGACCACTTTGGTTTTGTTTTGGATTTCTGTAATGGTATTGAATTACTGATAGTCATTAAATTATCTCCTTAGGTATGTTAGTGGTCGTTTTGTGTGTATAAAAATTTATGACATATATGAAAATATATTAATGAGGATTACTTATTTCCATGTGTAATGCCTTTCAACCGAAGCATATACGCTTCTATCTTTTGAATTAAATGAATCTATTTTTATTGTCCATAGAAATCTTTTTCCTTTTTCCTTAGTTATTTTTTTAGTAGAAATGAAAGAATTATCCTTAATATGAACAACTATTGAAAGTGAATTTGTAACTGGGTCATATAGTTTTAATTTATCTCTTCCCGTACTTTTGACCACTACTAAATCTCCATTTTTATAAGGAATCTCTGTTGATTCATGAAGCCTGTAACCCTTTGAATGAATTTTATCATTATTTAAGGGGAATCTAAATAATTCAAATGTTAAAATATTACTATTCTCATAATCCCCAGGTAACCATAATGTACAGTTTATATCTATTATTCCTTTACTCCAACATCTTTTGTCATTATGAAACTTTGTTATAGAATTAATATTTAGCTTTCCAATTTTTGGATTTTTTGTAATTTTCTTCTTCTTTGGTGGTTTTGTACCAATCAAAATTGTATCGCCTGAAGTGATGGATTGCTGAAATACATGATTTCCATATTCATTATAGCAATAAACAACAGAGCCATCTCTTGGCATCATTCCACTTTTAATTATTAATTCTTCAGGAAGCAAAGATGAACTAACTGGAACGTCAATCCATAGGTCTTTAATATCGACATGTCCAACTTTTATGTAACCCTGCATATGGATAGTTACGTGCAGTGTAGTAATTTTTACATCATATATGTTAAAAAATTTTATTATTGAAGTAAATAATTCATAAAAAGTCATTTTGAAGATTAGTCTCTTGTATTTTTTATTTTAATCTAAGACTTCTATAGTTCTTAGCTAGGTGGTGAGAGTGAAGTATTAATTGAGATGGAAAATAATGTAATCATAGCATTATGGTTTAATGGCGAAAGATATGAAATGATTGATAATTAAACCAATTAATTCATAAAAAGTCATTTTGAAGATTAGCCTCTAGTATTTTTTATTTGGATAAACATTGTAAACCTAGATACTGAAGGGAGATTAGAAACATGAGTGAGAAGGCATATGACCTCTATGATTTAGAGGATAAGTACCAACGATCATTGGATGATTGTAAAAAATTTCTTATTTCCAAAGGCAGAGTTGTAAAAGGTACCAAAATAAGTAAATCAAGAATTGATTATATGGTTTCAATAAAGGCTACTTGCCCACTTTGTGGTGCAATATTTAACGGCAAAAACAGTAATACTGAGCACATATTACCACTTGGCTTGGGAGGTAAAAATGTAGCTAATAACAAAATACAGTTATGCGTGGCATGTAATTCTGCTAAAAATAATTTAATTCAGAGTTATTTGGGTCAACCACCTTATTGGAAATATTATGATGATAAATGGAGCACAATAAAGAAATTTATTTTGTGGAGCGAATTTGTATCTGATGAGGGAATTAGGTTTAGCGATAGTGTTCCTTCAATGCATCAAAGGTTTCTAGATGCTCGATTTGGGGGTATTGAAGATAATATCAATGTTAGAGGATATGGTAGATTATCATCATGGAAAGTTGGTGATGAGCCGGATATAAATTTTGATCAAAAGAAAACAAAAAAGGTTCTAAGAGATCCTAAAGATAAAACAAAAAGTGGTATCTTTTCTATGATTGAGAGTGGAATAGGCATATTAGGAGATAAAATATTTTCCGATAAAAAGAAAAAAATAAGACCAATGGCTAGAGTACAAAATACTCAAGTTAAGGAAATAATTAATCCCCCAGTAAAAGAAAAAGAATTAGAATTAGAATCATTAGAAGAAGTAATCTTCAAACTAGTTGGTAAAGACGAAATGACTCTTCAAAAACTTGGCAATAAAATCTCAAAATATGAGAATAAAAGAAGTGGTGGAAAAGGAACTAGAGAGTTCTTTGCTACTTATGGCCACAAAGGAACTATGAAAAATATATTAGAAAAAGAACTAGGAGATAAAATAGATATTAGTGGAGATCATCCTAATCTTCAAATTAAAATTAATAGTTTAGAATCATTAGAACAAGTAATCATCAAACTAGTTGGCAAAGAGGAAATTACTCTCCAAAATCTTGGCATTAAAATATCAAAATATGAAAAGAAAAGAAGTGGTAAAACAGGTACTAAGACATTCTTTACTACTTATGGGCACAAAGGAACTATGAAGAATATATTAGAAAAAGAGATGAGAGATAAAGTAGATATTAGTGGAGAGCATCCTAATCTTAAAATTAAAATTAAACTCTAGGATGTTAATATATTATCCAATTTCTTGACATAATTCAAAGCTCAGTTTGATTTATACAAGTATCATTATTTGATTCAGAGTTTGTACCATTTGGACAAATGGTATTTATCCAAACTGTATCATTGAGATTTATTGTAGATAAATTGGCTCCGAGTAAATTAGAATTGCCGAAAGATGCATTTGAGAGATTAAGATTAGAAAGATCTAATTTAATTAAATATGGAATATTGATGTAATTAAGATTAGCATTTGGCCCTAATAGCCAATTGGCCTCAATACCATAAGTTGTATTTAGTGCCCATATAGTCAATTCTTCACCAATATCTGATCCAGTAGAATTCCAATCAATACCTGCCCTACATGCCCAATCTGTTGGCAATTCAACTGGGCAGCCAAATAGCCATCGTGCCTCTATTTTATTTAGATTTGCAGATGAGAAATTTGTTTGGTGGATTATACTTGCACCAATATATGCATTTGACAAGTTAGTGCCTGATAAATTTGTGAAAGATAAGTCAACTCTGTCAAATATGGCATTAGTTAAATTATAATTTGAAAGATTTAAACCAGTCAAATCAACTTCTGAAAATATTGCTTCTGGGCCAAAAAGATGATTGTCAGCACACACCCATTCACTAGGCAATAAATCAGGACAATAAATTATATTTGAGGATGATGTAAGTGATAAATTCATACCTGATAAGTCAAGATTTGATAGATTAGCCCCATATAATTTAGCAGTTGGCCCCACTAGATTTTGATTGAGACATGCCCACTCATCTGGTAGGCTAAGAGGGCAATCAAGTAATTCAATTGCTGCAGGATAAATCAGCGAAGTTGTAGAAAGATTAGCGTTCAAGAAATTTGCTTTGGAGAAATCAGTAAGATATACTGTTGCTTCATGGAAAGAAGAGTTTGTTAAAGTAGCATTAACAAAACTTGATTCTTCTATTATAGACGAATTAAAATTTATATCAGTCATATTAGCATCATCAAAAGTGATGGTGTTAAGCAAAGCACCTGAAAACTGTACTGATGATAGGTTTGCCCCGGTGAAATTGACCATCGTAAATTTAGAAGCAGAAAGGTCTAATCCCGACAAATCACAGTATGAAAAATCAAATATTTCACCATCTAATGGCGATAAATCAGGATTTCCATCTTGATCTAAATCTATAGTAAAAGCAAGTATATCGCACCTATCAACAGCAGTGGATTCATAATATTCAAAGTACATATCGGATGCTTCAGTAGAAACTATCGTAACTGGAATAATCGGCCTGTCAGACCCACTTGTTGAGACTTTTGATAAATCTGTTATAGATTTACAACCTTCAATAACTACTCCAAATACAGTATGTACGCCATCTAACCAATTAGCCACAACTCCTTCAGGAATTATGAAAAATTGAGATCCTCCAGAATTTGGCTGTGATGTTTTGGCCATCGATATTGCGCAAGGCATGTGTTTAAGGCCGTTATTTGCTTCATCTGGGACATTCCAATCCTTTGGGTCTGAGCATTGGTCCTTTGATTTTTTAGCCCCATTACATATTCCATACCAATCAGCAGCATATCCTCCAGTACCATCAAGATTTTCAAAATCTCCTCCTTGAATCATAAAGTTAGGTATAATCCTATGAAATATTGAATCGGTATAGTTCCCTCCAGAAATGTGTTTTACGAAATTATCAGCATGATCAGGAGATGCAGTGTGATTTAATTGAATTTTAAATTCATATTTGTCTTCACCATGCACTACGTTAATTGTTACATCACTATATTCAAAATAAGCATTTAAGTTATCATTATTTTTTGAATTATCCATTGCAT
>Ga0114997_10004145_pt1 | contig 11262 bp, 7 predicted proteins | sample ArcticOcean_MG_C_2_FD_87045 | JGI IMG/M metagenome (GOLD analysis project Ga0114997, IMG submission 87045) | Marine microbial communities from western Arctic Ocean - ArcticOcean_MG_CB4_136 | ecosystem: Environmental > Aquatic > Marine > Oceanic | place: Arctic Ocean: Canada Basin | collected... | reverse complement strand
ATTGGTTGGTCCATTTTCTTCTATATTTGTAATTATACTTTTCCTAATAAATTTCAGAGTTTTAACTTCTTTAAAAAGTATTAATCAAAAAATAATTTGGAGTATAGTTATTATTAACTTATTAATGTATTTTCTAGCACCGACAAAAATACTATTGATAAACCCATTTTTAATTTTTATATATATTTTGCTTTTTACTCATCTAAGAAAAAAAATTATCTATGGAATTATTATATTTAATATAATTCCCTGGTTTATTAATTATGATTTGTTAAATATAAATTATAAAAATAACAACATTTGTGAAGCTAGAGAAGCTATATCTGCAAGTTTTGGTTTTTCTATTAAATCTGGAGAATTGATTAACTTCATGAAACATCCTTCCTATGCTAATTGCTATAGCGATGATCTTAGAGAATATTCTGGTAATTTTTTAAAAAACAAGCCTTTAAAATTACCCAAGTAAACAGCTAGGTAGTAAATTATAATTAAGCTCATAAATCCAACCATTATATTTTTTTCCTTTATTATATGGGTTTCTCCCAACTTTTCTTCCTACATCTTTTTTGTACGCTTGTCTTTTTCCTAAACATTTTTCAAACATTTTAAAATTAACTTCATCGCTTAATACATCCCCAAAAAATACAATTTTATTTATTTTATTCTTTTTTAAATATGTTGCATAAATTAATGATTTTTTATTTTTAAGATCAATTAATTTTGTAAAAGTTAGTATATACGTTTTGTTATTATATAATGAAAATGCTGTGTGAGGAGTTAATATTTTATCATTTTTTGCAACATTTTCATTAACCCATTTGGCTAATGAATACCCATTTGCATTATCTGTCATTACTTTATCTCGTAAGCCTTTGTTTATGGAGCCAGGAAACAATGTGTACGCAGCAATATAAACCAAAAAAATTCCAAGTAATATTTGCACTTTTAATATTAACTTATACCCACTAAAATATTTATTAGTTCTTAATTTTCCTATTATCAATATGTACATCAACCATAAATATCCTTCATAAAAAAATCTTGATAAATTTGACCCTAAATAATAATGGATAAAAAAAAATACAAATATCATTAAATAAAAAAATTTATATTTGTTAAATGAACTTCTCTTTATAAAAAAAATTAAAAATAATGATATTCCATAGCTTGTTGACAGTTTACCTAGGTCATTAGGAAAAATTAATGATATAATATTAAATGTATTTGGTGACAATAAATTATAAAGTTCTTGATACCCATATATATTTAATGGCAATGGACTTAACAATAGATTCAAGAAAAGAGTGTCAAAATAAATATATCTATGAATCCAGCTTGGTAAAATTGTAATACAAAAAATTATTAATGATATAATAACAGCATCTTTCAAATAATCCTTTTTATACATTAGATATAAGCAGTATGAATAAAGAATAAATGAACTAACTACAAAAGAGTATTTTGTTAATACATTGATTGCCAATATAAAAATAATTATTGAAAAAATAATTCTAGTTTGAATTTTAGTATAATTAATCCAGTCTTTTAACAAAAAAGAAAAAATTAAAAGAGTTGCAACACTTTGAACTAATTGTGGTTTTGGTGAACTGATTAAAAAAATAGTTATTGGTGTTAATAAGACTATTAATAAAATTAAATAATTAATTGGATTTTTTTTTCTTAAAAACAATGGTATTAAAGAAAATAATGAAGTGAATTGAAGCAAAGCTCCGAATTGCTCTAATTTTAATGCAAAACCAAGTGCTATCATTAACTCTCCTATTGAAGCTAATTTAGATGTCATAGGTAACAGTTCTGTGTCAAAACTTCCGGTATTTAATATGTTTATAGAAGACCCAACATGATAACTAATTGAATCAGCATGTGTTATTGGAGATAATGAAATCAACATTAATCCAAATAAACTTAATAATATTATATTGAAATAATAATTTAAATTTTTGAATTTTATAAAAAATTTTTTGTTAATTAAAAAGTTACTAATTGATAATAAACCTAAAAAATAAATTATTATAGCAATTATTTTAAATGTTAAAAAATTTACCCACTGAAGAACCGTAATAGCATACAGAAAGTATGATACAATATAGATACCAAATAAAAAGGAATAATAATATATATCATTATTTTTTTTCACATAAAAAAAATTATTTAGAATTAATTTTTGTGTATCAAGGCCAATTCTATAAATTCCTAATATTAATATAAATGAATTCAATATAGATAAAGGGCTAGTAAAAATATAATTATCTAATCCGTTTATCATTTAAGGTATTATTGAGTAAATTCTTTTAATAGATTAACAATTTTTTTTTCATCTAAATTTCTTAAGTAAAAATTTAGATCATTTAAAAATTTTTGAATTTTTTTTGGATTTGGTATTTTTTCGTTTGTAATGCTAATTTCTTTAATTTTGGTATCCTTAAGGCTGCTATTACTTAATTTTTCATCAAGTTTTTCAGATTTAAATTTACCAATAATATTAATCTTTAATTTTTGATTTTTAACTCTCAATAAATTAAATATTTTATTAATAATATCAATAATTTTAATTGGTTTACCCATTTTCAATATAAAAATAGTACTTGTATATTTAAATTGTGATGCTTGAAGGACTAAATTACATGCCTCACGTATACTCATAAAGAATCTTTTCATTTTAATATCTGTTAACGTAATTGGTAGGTTTTTTTTTATTTGATTCTTAAAAATTTCAATGGCAGATCCTGCACTCCCAAAAACGTTACCAAATCTAACTACAGTAATTTTAGTATTTTTATAATAATTTTCATTAGACATTGATAGAGAAATTATCTCTGATGCTCTTTTGGTCATACCCAATATATTTCTTGGTTCTACAGCTTTATCCGTTGATATTATAATTAGATTAATTTTGCTATTCTTTATTGATTTTAACATTGAAATTGTTGTCAATATATTATTCCTAACAGCTGAGATTAAATTTTCTTCTAAGAAATTCACATGTTTATAGGCTGCTGCATGAAAAATATAATTGATGTCATTATTTTTGATTAATTTTTCAACTTCGTCTTGATTGCTTATGTCTAGTAATATGTATTGAATATTTTTTTTTAAGCCTATTTTTTGTTTGATTTTAAATAAACTATATTCAGAATTATCTACAATTAATAATTTTTTTGGGTTGGATCTCATTATTTGCTGACAAATTTCAGATCCGATTGATCCGGCACCACCCGTCACCATAATTGACTCATTTCTAAAGTTTTTTATAGAATTATTTTTTACATCAAAAATTTTTCTTTTTATAATATCTCCTAAATCAAGTTCTTTTAAGTCATCAATAATTACTTTGTCTTTTTTTAATAAATTATGTTTATTTGGTAGTGTGCTTATATTTAAAGTTAATGGAAATAATTTAGTATACAGGTTAACTAATTGATCATGATCCATAGAAGGAATGGCAATTATAATATTCGATATGATATTTTTTTTTGAGATAATTAATAGTTCATGATTTGAAATAATTTTTTTACCTAAATATTTTTTTCCAACTAATGTCAAATCATCATCAACAAAATAACTTACATTATTTTCATTTAAGTTAATTAGTTTTTTAGCAATCCTTTTTCCAGCAAAACCACAACCATAAATTATGGATCCATTTAAATGATTATTTATAGTATTAGGATGTTCCTTCTCAATTTTATTTAAAATTTTGTTTTTGGTTTTAATCTTATTTATTTTGATCAAATAATCTTCAATTTTGATAAATTTTTTTTTGTTAAATATTGCAAGTATTTTAGATGTATTAGCAATAGAGCTACCTATCTCATTAATTTTATTTTTTTTATAAATAGTTTTATTTTTTGGTATATTTAAAAAATCTAAAATATCTTGAATTCGTGTACCCTTGCCTGACCCAATGTCATATATATTAGATTTTTTTTCTCCTAAAAGTTTTAAATAAATTTCACATACATCATCAACATGTATGAAGTCTCTTGTAGAATTTCCATTATTATAAATAACAATTTTTTTTTTATCTTTAATGCTCTTAATTAATTTATGAATTATTGAAAAATTTTCATTTGGTCCATACATGTTAAAAAGTCTTGCTACAATTAATTGTATATTATTTTTCTTACAGTAATTATTAAGCACCACTTCATTTAATAATTTAGCAGATGAATACAATTGACGATTATTAGCATCATCTGAATAATGATTCTCATTAATTGACCCATACACTGACGAGCTACTAGTATATATTATCTTGTTAATATATTTATGATCCATTTGGTCTAATATTAAACTTAAGTTTTTAATACTTAATTCAAAAAAATTTTGATAATTTTTAATTTCAGACAATTGTGAAGTAGGATAAAAAATATTAATTATTAAATTAAATTTTTTTTTATTTTTTAAATGAAAATTCTTAAAATCACCTACGTTATATACTGTTGAAGAAGGTATTTTTAATTTTAACTTATTTGATAAATAACTTCTTTTACCTAAGATTATTGTTTTCAATTTTTATCTTTCTCCAAAATTTTTCACAGGAAGTGTTAATGTCAAATTTGTAACTTCTTAAATACGAATTGTGGCTAAAATATTGATAATCTCTAAAAACTTTATTTATTAATGCAATCATTGTTTCAACACTATCAGTATGTTTAATAAATCCATCTATACCATTTTTAATGATTTTATTTATATCACCCTTGCTACAGGAAATAACTGGTATACCATGACTTTTTGCTTCTAAAGCAACATATGGATAGTTATTAACCGGACTAGTAATCATGAATAAATTTGTTTTTTTAAAGATTATTTTTTTTTTAACCCATCCATGAAAGGTAATATTTCTTTTTTTATATTTTTTTTTTAGATCGGATAACAATGTTCCGTCACCATATATATTAAAAAAAATGTTTTTTTTTGTTTTTAAAATCTGATTAGCTATATCTAAAAAAAAAATTGGGTTATTTTCATTCTCAAGCCTTCCAGCAAAAGTTACAATAATTTTTTTACTTAAATTTTTCTTTTTTTTTATTTTTTGACATTTAGCTCCATTGTAAAATACTGGTAAATTTTTAATTTTCATCCAGGGATATTTTTTGTGCCACCACTCTTTAGCTGAATAAGAGCCAAAAAATAAAAAGTCAATATTTTTATATATTAAAGAAAACAGTAAACCAGCAAGATAGTTTTTTAAAGTTAATTCAAGTAAACCACTATGAAGTGTAAGAATTATCTTATTATTCTTTTGCTTAAATTTTTTTAATATAAAATAATATTTTATTATAAAAGCATAATTTGTTATAAATAAAAATTTTTTACTATTTCCACTATTCAAGATCTTATCTATTTTTTTTATATCCCCTGTATTCTTATATAGTCGAATTTTTTTATTTAATTGGTCGTAAGTTTTATTTGGATGATTATCAATTAACGATACGTTCTTTCTTTTTTTTATTAAATGATTAATATGATCATTAATAAAAGTGGATGCACCACCTCTATATCCATTGGAAAAAAATATGTGTTCTATTTTATTTTGCATTCAACAAATTTTTATATAAAAAACAATTTATATTATTAGAATTTTTCAGCTCTTTTCTTGTAAGGTATTTTTAAAGTCTCTTGTTCATTATGAATTTCATCAATTAAATTTAAAACTATTGAATATTTTGTTGTAGATTTAAAATTAAACCAAACAGTGGGTGGTATTATTAATAAAGATGGATCTTGTCTTTTTATTGTAAAAGTTATTTTTTTTTTCATTTTAAAATCCATTAATGTAAAAATAACTGAACCATATGGCACCGTTATTAAACAGTAAGTTTTTTTATGTAAATTCCAACCTTTTACATATCCTTTTTTTATCTCGTTAAAATAAACTTCCCCAAACTTTTTAAAATATTTATTTTTTCTATTTAGATATTTAATAATATCTCCAGATTTATTATATATTTTTTTAAGTGGAATTTTTTTTGCTTTTTTTAACATTTTCATAATATTCCATAATTTGATTTATAGTTGCATCTCTTGGTGTAATTTTTTCTAAATAAACATTTTTATACCATTCTACTGTTGTTTTAACAGCTTGGTTAATTGTATAAAATGGTACCCATTTTAATATTTTTTTTGCTTTTGATATATTTAATTGTAGATTTTTCTGCTCATAATACTTCTGGTTATGTTTAATTTTAATTTTTCCTGAACCCCAAATATTAATAATTTTTTTCACAACTTCATAGACTGATGTAACCGTATTTTTTTCTGATCCAAAGTTCCAAGAGGTTGAATATTTATTTGGTTGTTTATATAGTTTCTTTGCTAAATCTAAATATCCATTCAAAGGTTCTAGAACATGTTGCCAAGGACGATTGAAACCTGGATTTCGTAAATAAATACTTTTATTGTTTATTAATGAATTAATCGTATCTGGTATTAATCTATCTGGAGACCAGTCTCCACCACCTATAACATTACCAGCTCTTGCTGATGCGATTCCAACTTTTTTAATTTTAAAATAACTTTCTTTATAAGCATTTATTATTATTTCAGCTGATGCTTTGGATGCACTATATGGGTCTGCTCCACCTAATCGGTCAGTTTCAATAAATCCTTTGGTAGAATGATTGTTTACATAACATTTGTCAGATGTAATGCACACGATTGACTTAATAGTCTTTACCTCTCTAAGTATATCCAAAAGATTCAATGTGCCAGCTGCATTAATATTAATTGTTGATACTGGATCTTTATAAGATTCAAATATTAATGGTTGTGCTGCTAAGTGAAAAACAATCTGCGGACTAAAATTTTTAATAATCTTTTTTAATTTTTTATAGTCTCTTATGTCTATGTATTTTAAGCTTATATCTTTTTTTAACTTTAATTCATTAAATAGAATTTCATTTTTATTAGGCCTATATCCTATGCCTAGAATCTTAGAATTTAACATTTTAAGCATTAAGCATAGCCAAGCACCCTTGAAGCCAGTAACACCAGTAATTAAAACTCTTTTATTTTTATAAAATTTTAATAATTCAATCATGTTGATTTATTTATCTTAATAATTTTTCTTAAATAATTTTTATCTCTTACAGTATCCATACATTGCCAAAATCCTTTGTGCTTATAACCAAATAATTTTTTTTTTTTAGTCAAATTAATCATTGGTTCTTTTTCAAAAACAGTTTTTTTGCTAGAAATATAATCAAATATTCTTTTATGCAAAACAAAAAATCCACCGTTAATCCATCCAACACCAGCTTGGGGCTTTTCTACAAAACTTTTAATATCTTTTTTATTAAATTTTATTTCACCAAATCTTACAGGTGGGTGAACTGCAGTAAGAGTTGCAATTGCATTATTTTTTTTATGAAATTTTAAAAGTTTTTCAATATTAACGTTTGATAAGCCATCTCCATAAGTCATAAAAAAATAATCTTCCTTGATGTATTTTTTAATTGCTAAAACTCTTCCACCAGTCTCTGTATTAAGTCCAGTGTTCACTACTTTTACATTAAATTCCTTGCTATCTTTAAAATAGCTTTCAATCATTTGATGTTTGTACCCTGCTGCAAGTATAAAATCATTAAAGCCAAATTTTTTGTAAATGTTCATTACATGATAAATCATTGGTTTTTTATCAATTATTATCATTGGTTTAGGTTTATATTTTGTTTCATGTCCAATTCGTGTTCCAAAACCGCCACAAAGGATTACAACTTTAGTCATTATATTCTTAATTTACTTTCATTTAAAACTTTTACTCTATTTATTGTATTAATACTTTTTGAACTACATTTTTAATAAATATATTTGTAATCTATAGAAAATCTCTGTTAATTTCATTAAGTCCATTTTCATCCAATTTAAAAATTTTATTACATTTCTGCATTGACTCTTTTCTGTGGCTTACAATAATTTTAATTAAATCCTTATCATTATTTAGATTTTCTAAAATTTTTAATTCTGTTTTTAAATCAAGTGCATTTGTTCCTTCATCTAGTATAATTATTCTTGAGTTCTTGAATAATGCTCTAGCTATTAAGATTCTTTGTCGCTGTCCCCCAGAAATTTTTACTCCTTCATTTCCAATATTTGTTTTCATTCCTTTTGGTAGATCGTAAATAAACTCATTCAGTTCTGAATAATTTATTGCCTTATTGATTTTTGTTTGATCAATTTTTTTTTGTTTAAAGTTAAAAGAAATATTTTCTTCTATAGTAGCATCTATAAGGTAAGAAGTTTGACCCACATAACTTATCGAGTTTTGCCATTTTTGAATATTATCATTTATATTTTTATCAAAAGCAATTATTTTTCCTTCTGTTGGTTTTAGAAAACCAGTTAATAAATCAATTAAAGTAGTTTTCCCAGACCCTGACTTTCCAAAGATACCAATAAAATCTCCTTTATTTACTGTAAAATTAATATTTTTTAACACAAGCTTATTGCTTGACGGATACCTAAAGTTTAAATTTTTTATTCCTAAAATTACTTTTTCTTCAAAGTTAGGTTCAAACAGATCTGCATTGTTTTGTTGTACTTCTGCTTCTGAAAAGCTACCTACTTCTTTAAGATAAATATCGGAAGATACTCTAAAGTAACTAAAGGTTACAAGGTTTCTAGTTAAGGATGAGAAAACAGGAATTAATCGAACAATAGAAGCTACATATAAAGCTAATGCTGGAAATATAACTTTCACATCTGTTGAGCTGGATATAGTTAAGAAAATTAAGGAAAAAATAAATATAATTCCTATAACCTCTATAAGTAATCTTGGTGTAGCATTAATAACTAACGTTTTCATATGATAAGTCAGTTTACTAAAAGTTTTTTTTGTAAACTCTTCATTAATAACTTTGTCTAAATTAAAAAGTTTAATATCTTTAAATGCTCCAAAGAATGCTTCTATAATTTTAATTTGATCTAATCTATTATCTTCAATATTTGCCGCATATTTACTGATTTTTTTTTTCATCAAAAAATAATACAATACAGTAAATGCTGTTAAAATAAGTAAAATATAAAAAGATTCAACACTACTAAAATAAATAATTAATCCAAATACTATGATTATTAAAAAAATATCTTTGATTCCATCTACCCACGATTTCACAAAAGCCATATAGTTAATTATAATATCCATACAATTTCTAATTATTGTTGGTGGATTTGTATCTAGATATTTTTCATAATCTAAATTTTGATATCTTAAAAAAATTTTTTTGGAAAGTAAAACGCCTATCTTAAAATAAACTAAATTTTCAAAATAAATAAATAGATAAATAAAAAAATTTTTTATAATGAAAAAAAATAAAATTATAATAGAAAAAATAATAACTAATTCATTTTTTTCATAACTATTGAGATATGAAACAAGTTTTGTTGAAGGCAAAAAATTAATAAGGTTTTCAGCATCTATAATAATAGCAACAAACCCTGGGATTATAGCAAGACTCATCATCTCAAGCACAGTCGTTATTAATAATCCTACAAAAAGAATTATTAAGTGCATTCTATTATTAAATGGAATGGGGCTTAAGTAATATCTGGCCTGTTTAAACATTTTTATCTATTTTTTGAGTTATTTATCAAAATTCTAGTTTTAGTAATATTAGGTTTTTATTATTTCTTCAATTGTGATGTTTAAATTTTTTATAGAGTTATCATCATTTATTTTACATTATATAATAAAATTAACTAGACCAAAGATAATACCTATATCTTTTTTGTAATTTAATTCTGGTAATGCATTTTTTCCTCTTTTCAATCTGACATCCCTACTCTAAAATTGTTAAAAATGGTAAAATCCTAAGTTCTGTAAAAGCTATATGTAATAAAGAAGTTAGTAAAAATAACAGTTTAAATGAAGGATGTTCATTTTTTTGAATATTTAATAAGAAACAACAATAAACATAAAATCTAATTGTTATTACATAAAGCCAGCTATTTTTGCTTATAAAAATGTTATCTTGATATTCACACTACTTAAATATGTAAAAAAATAATTAATTCTTTGGGGTTTATTTATTTAAAAAACAATTTTTAAATTTTTTGACTGAATTATTCACTAAAAAAACTAATTTGAATTTTTCAAAATTATTATAAATTTTTAAAATAGCGTTTGCTGCATTATATAAATTAGTAAAATAGTATCCACTTTTTTTCATATCAAAAAAAATTTTTTTATAATCACCAAATAATTCGTATTTTTCATCTGCAATCACAAATAGAGTTGGTATATTAATATTGATTGTCTCCAACTCCAAAGTATTGGCCCAAGTACTGATATGCATTTTTGAAATTTTTGATAAATGAAATCCAGAATTTATATATAAGTCCATTTCTGGAAAATCTTTTTTAAAAATTTTTTTAGCAATTTTTATAGAATCCGGTTCTTCCTTTATGGCAAGTGCAATTTTTTTTCTTATTTCTTTGGGTAATTGATCCAAAAACTTTTTAATATTTTTTAAATATTTATTATATTCCGTATGCGTAAGCATGTGTGAATTATATCTGGTAACAGTTTTACCAATAGTATTTATAGATATAAATGCAAAATAATTTTTTTTTTGATCATTGATTATTATCTCTTTTTTTGGGTATCCAATTACTTTGGTTTTAATTTTTTTGCCAATGTTTTTATTGCCAATGTTTTTTTTGCCTCTTCCCCAGGAGAAAAATATATCAGAAATCTTACCTACATGGATATAAAAAGGATCATACTTAAAAAATTGAGCACCATGTTGGTTAATATATAATTTAGTACCTGTTAATTTCTTTTCTGCTGCTAATATTTTAAAAAAATCATCACTGACATAGGATACGCCCGTGGTTATCGAATCTAATCTATTTGGAAATAATTTTTTTTGTTTTTTTATTATACATTGAAAACCTTCTAAATATGTTTTGGGACAAATTTTTGGAAGAATATTATTAAGTATCTTTTCAAATTTATTTTTTTCACTAATATTCCATGTTCTATATTGTTTTTGATATTTAAATTTAGGGAATATAAAATTATATTGATCAAAAATATTGAAAGATTTATTTTTTAATGAATTTTTAAGTAATTTAAAAAAACTGAAATAACTATGCCAATAGATTGTATTTTTTTTTATTAATAAAAAATTAAGTAATTTTTGTATATTAAAAATAATTTTTTGTTTAAATGACAATCTTTGCTTAAAGTTACTATAAGATGAAATATTTTTTATATTTTTTGTTAAATTTTTTTTT
>Ga0114997_10004142_pt1 | contig 11271 bp, 4 predicted proteins | sample ArcticOcean_MG_C_2_FD_87045 | JGI IMG/M metagenome (GOLD analysis project Ga0114997, IMG submission 87045) | Marine microbial communities from western Arctic Ocean - ArcticOcean_MG_CB4_136 | ecosystem: Environmental > Aquatic > Marine > Oceanic | place: Arctic Ocean: Canada Basin | collected... | reverse complement strand
TTTTCATTTTCATTTTCATTTATAATTTCATTTTGAATAGATTTATTTTTGTTTTTATTTTTTCCTTCAATTTTAATTTTATCATTATTATCAATATTATTATCAATATTATTATCAATATTATTATCAATATTAGTATCAATATTAGTATCAATATTATTATCATTTTCAGTTGAAAAATGAGAAGGAGTTTTTTTTTTAAGAATATTATTAATAGTTTCAATATAATAATTAATAGAATGTGATATAATATTTGAATCATTTTCATTATAACACTTTAATAATTGTAATAATCCTGATTTGGATTTATTTAGAAGGTAAATAAATTGAGGGGTATTAATATCATACCATTGATTTAATTTAAAAATAGGATTATACAAATTATGAATATGTAACCTACTATCACCTGAACTCCATCTTTTAGCAGATTGTAAAAAATCAGGTTCTTGGAAAACTATTTTATTATTAGTGAAACTCAATTTAGTTCCAATTGGTTTATAATTTAATAAACATAAACGAATTAAACAGGAAAATGGATCTAAAACTTGAGAGTCTGGTTTTTCAGTACATCGTAATGATGATAAGATTTTAGACAAATCCATAATACTTGTTATATAACCAGACATATATTAATAATCAAATACATTTTTAAATAGATAAAAGAGAATATAGATATAATAATATATTAATCCTCTACTGAACCTACTATATCATCCAATCTATTACTAACACCCATATCATCATCATTCTCAATTCCGTCATCTTCTATATTATTATCATCTGTAAATTCATTAATAATTGAGGAATAATCGGTTACAGTTGTTATAGTATCATTAATAATTTGTTTAAATAAATCAATATATTCGGGTGTTGGTAAGATTTTATCAGTTTGTTCAAATGGTATTTTTTGAATTAGATTATAGGTTTTATCATCTGGGTTATTTATTGTATGTAAATAGAATTTTTCTTTAAAATAATTATTTTCAACAAGTATTTGTGTACTTAATTCATCAAAACAATTATTCATAATTTTATAAAATTTATTTAATAAAATCATTCTATTAACTACACTATTAACAGGGAAAACAATATTATTTGGATAGAAATTAAATAAATCTAGTAAATGTTTAAAAATAACTTGCAATGTATTTAATATATACTCATCTAAATTAAAATTATAAAATTTCTTAATTAAATCTATCAAAACACTATATTCTGCGGCATCGGTTATATATTTCTGTTGGATAAATTTATATTTATTTTTTAAATCTATTTCAATATTATTATTATCAAATTCCTGACTATCATTTGAAAAATTACTTATATATGATAGTTTTTGTTTAATATTATTTATTATATTAATTAAGTCTCTTATTGACAGGTCTTTAAGTTTATCACATTCTATATTTTTTAATTTTAAATTTCCAATTAATATTGTATTTAATTTTACAATTTCTTCATTTATTTTATATGGTTCAGTAGTATATAATTTACCAACTATATTATATAATTGTTCCATATCATTTAATTTATGAATGGTATTTATATGATTTTTTAGTTTATCAAATTTTTGTACAAATGGTTCTTTATGTATTTCTAAAAATTTAATAATATTATCAACTGGGTCGTTATAAAATCTCATTATTATATTTCTATCATTATCGTTCATTGTTTCTTCAATTTCATCATAATATAGTATAATATGTTTATATAGAGCATCAATATGGTCTAATGAAAATGAATAACATGTATTATTGATTAAACTAGAATATATATTATCATTTTGTAAAATATTTTTATTAAGGAATTTAGATTTATTAAGAATGTTTATTTTACTATTTAATAAATTTTCATATATCTCTTTTACATCTGTACTTTTAGACTCAATATCTTCTAGAATTTGTTTTTTTGTTTTATTTGTGTAAATACAAGTATATATATTCTCTATTTTTTTAAAATATCTTTTTTGTCCATAGAATTGAGGAAAATCAGCTTCATATACATTTAAATATAAATATTTAAAATAATACATAAATGAATTAAAATTATAATTAAGACTAGTTGTATTATCATCATATTCATAATTAGGAAAGAAAGTATTTCTAATTTTAGCATAATTTAATATTTCATTATTATTTAAATCAACTCTGTCTGATTTTATATTACTTTCAATATTATTATTGATTGACAACGCAGGTTTTCCTTTTATAATATTATTCATTTCATTAACTAAATCCTCAAATATATTTTTAGGAAAATAGTTTGTTGAAATATCTATTTTAGAAAAAATATTTTTTTCCTCATTTATATCTTTCAATGCTTGAATAAATTTAACATATAAATTATTTTTAATTATACTACAATTAGATAAAAATTCAATTACAGTTGTAGACTGTTGTAATTTTTTTAATTTTTCTACTAATTGTTGTTCGCGCCCAATTTCATTTGTTTTAAACTCTCTCCATTTATTATCTTCGGAAGTAATATGTTCTGATATTAATTGTAATTGTTTATCTTCTAACTGTTGTTTTATATCATTTATATTAGTGCTAGTATTAATCTCTTGTTTTATATCAATATTCATAAGATAATCACTGGTTATATTTTGTTTAAAAAGTCTAAACTCTGTTGTATTTTCATATAAATATAGTAAAAGATTTTTTTCGTTTTTATTATATTCATTTATAATGTTTTTTGAAGTTTTTTTATTTAAAGAAGTACTTATATATGACAGTGTATATAGTATAACATTTATATATTCTGTATATATATATTCTGAAAAATATAAATGTATTAAATGTTGTATAATAAAAGTGTCCCCACTTAGAGGTGTATTATAAATGATTGTATTTTTTTTTGTTAAAAATGTATTATTCATTTGTTTAATTGTTTCATTCGTAAATGAATCTAATTTATGTGGTGGAATATGTAATTTAATAATAAGTTGTCCAGTGGTTTTTTTATGCATATGCCAAAAATCCTTATTTTTTAAATAGTGTTCATTTTTATCTTCTTTAGTTTCAAATTTGTCTAAACCTTTTTGTTTTACTGCTCTGGAAAGATTAGAATAGCTATCATTCAATAAATCAAAATATTCTTTATATTCTTGTGAAATATCTGTAAATTTAAATGAATTATTTATTTGTTTACAATTTGATAAGCAGTGTTCTATAATTTGCGAGTCTTTAATTTTAAAAATATTATGTAAAATATAGAAACAAATTAATTCTTCGGTGGTTTCTAAATTATCAGTTATTTTATTAATATCCCCAGAATCTAATATATTTTGTATTTTAGTTGTATTTTTCATATTTTTCATATTTTTATTACTTTCATCAATATCTACTGTTGTTCTATGAATACTATCACCAACTCCCATAAAATCGTCAAAATCTTCTTTATCTAATTTATCACCGGAATAACAACATATATATTGGTGTGAATTAACTTTAATACCACATACATCTATTTGGTCTTCTACATTATCAAATATTTTATATTTAGGAAACATTGGAATATATGTATATTTACAAACATACCAACCAATTAAATTGCGAATATTATTTTGATATTTAATAATGATATTGACAGTATTCGTTTTATATAAATTAAATGTTGTAGCAATATTTTGTTTTTTACATAAATTTTCTAATATATTTTGCAATTGAGTTTTATTATTTAAATTAGTTTGAATAGATTCAAGTAATGGGTGTTTTATTTCTTTTATTTTAGAGTTAGTAATAAATAAATATGTTGCTCTAAATATTTTTTCATCTAATATTTTATTTTCACCGAAATGATTAAAAAGAATACAATATTTTTCTACAAATTTAATAACTTTGGGAGTTTTTTCATATGGATTTTTTTCTGCGTCAATTTGATATTTTTCTGTAAAATGAGGTGGGTATATATTTACATTTGACAGATATTTATTATTATTATTATTTTTATAATAATCTATAAATAGTGGTTTTAATTGATTGGTTAATTTGAGATATTGTGCTAAACGAATACAATTTTCTATTTTTGTTACAAAATATCCCTTAGTTGTATCATCAGAATTTTCTAATATATTACTTATTTTGCTGGTGTCTTTAAAATAAGATTTAATTAGATGCATTTCTTGTGGATTTTGTGTATTTAATATATCATAAATATGTTGTATATATAATTCACGTGTTGTTACTATTATACTTTCATTAAATTCTAAAATATTTGTATTATCTAAATTAAAGTTTTTAAATATGTCGACGTGATTGTATTTATTTTCAGTATTGTTTTTACAATTAACTAAAACTTTAAATAAATTTTGTTTAATTTTCTCAAGTGTTACTGTAGGAATATTGTCTAATCCTATAAATCCTGTACATTTTATATATTTTTCAGAGTTACACGGACGACTAGTATATGGTTTAATAATTTTAACTGTTGTGTAAAAATTATTTAATATATGTAAAAGATTAATACTATTAATATAACTAATATCATACATTTTTAGAATAAATGTACCTTCTATTTTTTGAACAAATAATGCAGTGATAATTTCTCCTAAAAATAATTGAAAATGATTATATTCTTCTAATATATAGTCTTCATTTTTGGATTTTTCCATACCCCCGTCAGCAGTTATTAAATCCGCCTTATTTTCACCTACGTCAGATATAATTTTTTCTATTTGTTTATAATCTGTTAAATCCCCATTTATGTCATTAGTATTAAGTGCTTTAATAGCATTTGCTCCCCATATATGTCCATCAAATGACTTGAAAAAATTTTTTTGTTTTGTTGTATTTTTATCAAGTAACGAAGTATATATTTTATAATTCTTCCAATCTTGTATGGAAACCATATCTTTTATACAATTTACAAAATAACCGGGAGCCTCTGCTAAAGATATTAATTTAAAATCAGGTCGTAATATTATATCATCCTCTATTAATAATTCTCTCATTTTATAATAAGCGCGTGTATGTTTTTTGGGATTTTCAATAATATGTGTATGAAATATTTCATACTCATTAATATAACGGTGAATTGTTCCCCATAATTCATTTTTGGGATCTTTAATATTAATTTGTTTATCTACATTTTTAATATTTTTAATAGAAGGAGAAAGATTATCATATATGTCTATTTCATTTATCATATTATTTAGTGAATATGATTTAAAATCTGAATTAATATTATTAGATAAGTTTGTAATAAAATCGTTATACATTTTGGGATTATTATAATTAGTAATTGTATATTCTATTAATGGGAGATTCTTAAAATAAATTTGAGTATTTTGTATTTCGCGTGTTCTTTTAACTATTTCAGTATGGAATATATTTTTATTTTTTAAATTATTAAAAAGTAATTCAGTATTTTTTTTATAATTATCATTAGAGTTTAAATCATTTAATGAATTATAAAATTCTTTTTTAGATTCTAAATTATTTATTTCAATTTCATTGTTATTATATTCTTCACAATTTTTAATATATTGTTTATTAATATATTCTATTTCATAATCTTCATTTATAGGATTCATCGTATTATTTTCAAAATAATAAAATTTATTTTCATTTTGTATATAAATAATATTAAAATCGATTATAGTTTGAATTGGTATTTGGACGTAATGTTTATTTTCATATTTAAAACATACTAATTTATTAAATAATATATCTAATTCAATTTCTGATTTATTAAATAATAAATTATACAAATATAGTTTATTATTTTCAATAAATGTAGTAAATTCACTTTCGGGTAATTTATTAATATGACTTTTCTTAACATCTAACTTATTTTTTTCAAAATTAATTTTAACAAGAGTATCTAATTTATATATATTGTGTTCATAAGAATAATCTGGTGTATTTAAGACCCCCATTAAATCAGAATATTCTACTAAATAGTTTTCTTCTGAATATTCAGAGTCTACAAATTTATTATCATCGTCTTCATATTCTTTTAATATATTATATGTTTTTACAATTCTATAATTTTTACACAAAGGTGTTTTTTCTATTTTTTGTTTAATTTCTACTATTTTTTTAGGGATAGTATGTGATTCTTGTAAATACTTAATATATTGGTCTAAATAAAATAAAGAACCTCTATCAGAAGTATTATTTAATAAATATATATATAGTAATAAACTATCCTCTGGTATATTATCAATATTTTCAATATTTTCAATATTATATAATTTTTGTATGGATAAAGTAAATTCCGTTTTAATAGTATCTTTTTTTTCCGAAACATATCTATTAAATAAATCTAATAAAGAATTATTAACTGAAACTGTATTCTTAAATATATAATAAGATATATTATTATGTAATATATTTTTCAAATATCTTAAATAACAGAATGGTATTTTATTTAGATCGTATCCAAATAAGTTATAAATATGTTTGAGAATTTTGATTGATATAATTTCATTATTTTCATTAATCTTATCTATATTTTGTGAAATTCCTAAATAATCCCATACATAACCTTCTTTATTATTATATTCATTCATAAATTCATCTGAACCAACCGTATAATATTCTAATCTATCCTTTTCAGATATATTGAAAAAACCCTTGGATTCTAATTTATTTTGCGAATTATTTATAATATCATTAATATTCTTATTAATATTTATATCAATATTATTATTATTATATAGAATTTCACCGAGATATGACATAGTATTTCCAATAGATATATTATAATTAGATGTCAATAATTTTATAGGATTTAAAATAAGAAATTTAGTAATATTTATATTTTCACCTTTCAATATATTTCTTACCTGATTAATACCTTTTTTTATTAGTTTAATATATATTTTTGGTGGAGCTGTTGGAAAATTATCTGAATAAATATAATAATTATGTTCATTAGGTTCTCTAATAATTTTACAATTATTTGAACTAGAAAGAGTTGTATTAGAACTATATATGGTTTCATCTTCCAATACTTCAAATTCTTTTTGATTCTTACTGTCTAAAATATTTATAAATAATTTTTTTAAATTACTATCAGAATTATAAAAATCATTTTCTTCTGAAAAATCATTAAATGGTGTGTCATCATATAATAATTTAAGACCATCGCGTGTAAGTAATGATTTATTTTCATTATCATATTTATTATCTTTTGAAAGTTGTAAAATTTTTTGATTAAGAATTTTTTTTTCATTTACAATTGGAATAATCCATTTTTTATTAAAATTACGTTTTTTATAATCAGCTATTATATTATATTGATTATATGGTTGGTATGCAAGATTAAAAATCTTGTTACCTGAATTATTATAGAAAATATTATCTATTTTTTTTAAAATATGACCCACTTTATATTCTATTTTGTCAGTTTTATAAAATTTATTAGACAGTGTTCTTAGTAATAAATTAAATAAAGACTTATCTAATAGCGTGGTATTAATTATATAATCATTTATAAAAATTTTTTTAATAATAAGCGTATCTTCCATTTACTTAATAAAATATAAAAAAAAAAAATTATTTATTTTTAATAAATTTTTTAGTTATTGATTAAAGCTTGGAATAATCCATATTTTCAAATGACTCAAGTAAATTTTTTAGTTATTGATTAAAGCTTGGAATAATCCATATTTTCAAATGACTCAAGTAAATTTTTAAATATAGATATAATCTGTTGCGATTTATCTTCTATGTTTTTTAATCCTATTGTTATTAACATCTCTTTTTTTAATGGATGTACCATCTTATAGGCAATATAAGATATTTCTTTAAAATTTAAATGATAAATATATGATGTTAATATATTTCCAATAGAATGATTACTATTTACAAATAAAATATCAACACCATCCTCTATCTTATCGCTATCAGATATTACTATTTTTTCATTTTGTATAGGAAATGAATTATAATTTGATAATAAATAAATAACTCTATTACATTCTTCTAATAAATCATTTTTCAATAATTTAAATGTTTTATTTAAAATTCTTTCAGGTGTATAGAACCCTACTGATTCTATTTCCATTTTAAATTCCCTATAAAATAATTCATATTCTTCTTTTCCTTTATAATATCTTTGATAATCACATTTATTAAATGTGTTTAATAATGTATCCTTATCTGATATATATTGTTTTACAATTTTCTTTATTTCTTCATCTAACTCCTTAAAATCTTCAGAATCATATAATATATTCTTCTCCTCTACATTTTTTGGTTCTAATTTAAATGTTGAAAGATTTTCATATCGTGAATTTATAAAAGATTCTATTTTATTATAATATTCCCCAACTGATACTTTTAAGTCTTCAGGTGTTACTTTTAATTCTTTACATTTATCATCTAATATCTTTAAAATTAAAGGATTATTTAATTCAAATGAATAAGTGCATGGGGCTACTACAGACCATCTTGCATGTTTTTCACCATTTCCTATATTTAAATACATTTTACAGTTTAATTTTTCATTTTGTTTTAATTTACATAATAATATACCATTTTTGGTTTCATCTTCTGATTTATATATATAATTAAATACAGATTTTAATAAATTTTCAATTGAAATATCATTTGCAAATGATTCAGAAATATCATTATATTTTTCATATAATTTAAACATAGGTATAAAACGTTTAATATCCGACATATTTATTTCATGTTCTAACTTAAATAAAATATTTTCAGTAGTAATATTCATAATATCATCCTTATCATTTACTTCATTTATATAGAATTCAATTTTAGAAATCAAGTCTATATTTTTTTGTAATTTTAAATTACTTTTTAATTTTACAACACACGTATTATAGTTTGAAGGATCATCATTTAATAGTTTTAATATTTCATCTAGTTCATTATGATGCCCTATTAATATTTTATAGATTAATGAAATATATTTTACACCTACTATATTTACTGGTACTAAACCTATACGATGTCCTATAAAGTCATTATTCATATTAGATGTGTTTTTTTCAAAAATAATATAATCTCTAACCATTGGTGTAGGTGAATATTCGAATGCTACTGAATTAATTCTACTAATAGCATATCTTCTTAACCCATTTACAAACGATGTATCTAAATAATCACCCTTATTTATTAAATCTGAAAGATATTTTTTCCAATCGGTTGGAATAGATAATGTATTTTGCGATTTTAATAGAAAATTTTTGGTCATTATTTATTATAATAATATATAATATTTAAATCAATTTAAATATTATATATTATTAATTTAAATATTATATATTATTAATTTAAATTTTATTATTTGTTTTCTAACATAATATTATTAAATTTTTTATATTTTTTTAATATGTTTAAATCATTATGTTCTATTTTTTTCTGTTCTTGTAATTCTTTAATTCTATTAAGCTCTATAAAATTATCATATTTATGTTGTTCATCATTATTCATTTTATAAGCTACATTCTTTCTATGTATTTCCAATTGTTCAACACTATTAAAAGAATCCATTTGGATACTGTTTAAATCTTCGGGGGGACTATATGCTTTTTTACAGTCGGTATAATTTATTTTTTTATCAAATGTAAAACCAGATGTATAATCATCTAATTCACCTTCTTCACCTATTTCAGAAAACCCCGCATTTGATTGGAATACTGTTTCAGGTTCTTTGTATATAACAACACTTTCATTTTTCATTTTTTTATTTGTTGTATTAAATATTTTGTTAAATATAGATAAATTGAAATTATCAGAAAAAATATAAGAATTATTTTCAGTATTTTGTGAATCTGTATCTAATGAACCATTTTTTAAAAAATCACCATATCCTCTACTGGTTGTTTTAAAATTTTCATCAAACGAGTTATTAAAATTATCTAAACTAAAATTTCTATCTCCCATTAATATATTCTTATTATCTTTTTGATTGTTTTTAAAATCTGAAAATTCATCTTTTAAATCAAATATCTGTTTATCTGGCATATTTTCTTTATATTTTTTTAATAAATAAATATAAGATTTAGTAATATCTTGAAATACTTCCACATTACCACCTCTATCGGGATGGTATTTTAATGCCATTTCTTTGTATTTTTGTTTTAATAAATCTGGAGTATATTCTCTTTCTATTTCTAATACTTTATAAGGATCAAAATATATATCATTATGAATACGCATAATTTCGTCTAAAAATTCTTCTTTATTATATTCAGTTGCAACTGGTTGCGATTTTTTATTAGTAGATTTTTTATTAGTAGATATATTATTAGTAGATATATTATTAGTAGATATATTTTCATTTTCTTCACGATCATTTAAATAGTTTTCATATTTATTATTTATTTCTTCCTTAAAATCTTTTTTACAATAAGAATTATGTATCATATAATATAATAAAATATATCTTTTTTAAAAAAAAAACAAAAATTAAATTTATAAATCATCTATAAAATCTTCATCTACTACTATATTTTCACTCATATCTTCATTTTCCTCGTCACTATCATCACTAAAATTATAGTATTCGTTTGTAATCTTTTGTTTTTCTGGTATAGGTTCATATTCTTGTTCTATATTTGCATCATTTGTCATAAAAATGTCATCATCATCATCATTGGTTGAAATATTAAAATTTAATTTCATTCTTTTTTCTAATATTTTTAGGGCAGTATTACTATAAGAATGAATTATATCTACTTTACTTATTTCATATGGTCTTATACTATATAATACAATACTACCTAAATTAACCCAACTGCGTTTTCTCATTTTCCCCCTAATAATTCCTAATCTTGATACAGTATCATTACATAATAATAGGAATCTACCATTCCCTAAAATTTTTTCTATTTTTCCATAATCCTGTTCCTTTCCTGATTTTAAAACTAGATCACTATCTAATATTTCACCATTATTTGAATTATTTTTCATTTTTTTATGTTTATTTCCCCCTTTTACATTTTTAGGCATTTAAATATATTTTTAATATATTTATCAAGCTAAATTAATTCTAAATATATTATATGATTAACAATTTATAATTGAATTTAATTCATCATCATTATCATCGTCAATCTCACATTTTATATTTCTTGTATTTTCAACAGATAAGTTTTCTATTTTTATATTAATAATGTTAATATTATTTTTTATTATTAGTTCTAGATCTTCCTTATCACAATTTAATTGAGAAATAATAGTATGTGTTTCTATTATATTTTTAATTTTTTGTTTTAGTTTTATTATATTACAAGAATCTACTAACGTCCATTTATATGTTTCTATTAAGAATTTATTTTTAATAGTTGATATT
>Ga0114997_10004138_pt1 | contig 11276 bp, 8 predicted proteins | sample ArcticOcean_MG_C_2_FD_87045 | JGI IMG/M metagenome (GOLD analysis project Ga0114997, IMG submission 87045) | Marine microbial communities from western Arctic Ocean - ArcticOcean_MG_CB4_136 | ecosystem: Environmental > Aquatic > Marine > Oceanic | place: Arctic Ocean: Canada Basin | collected... | reverse complement strand
CTTTAAAATTACCGATGGAGATATAGTTATAGCAGCTATTACTTCTTGTACAAACACCTCAAATCCAAGCGTCATGATAGGAGCAGGATTACTTGCAAAAAAAGCAGTAGAGAGAGGTTTAAAAATTAAACCTTGGGTAAAAACTTCTTTAGCACCAGGTTCAAAAGTAGTTACAGACTATTTAAAAAAAGCAGGATTAAATAAATACTTAGATGAACTTGGATTTAATTTAGTCGGTTATGGGTGCACGACTTGTATTGGAAATTCTGGTCCGCTTAATCAAAATATTACAGACGCTATTCATAAAGAAAATTTATATGCAGTTTCCGTTTTATCAGGTAATAGAAACTTTGAGGGCAGAATAAGCCCAGATGTTAAAGCTAATTATTTAGCTTCCCCACCGCTTGTAGTTGCGTTTGCTTTAGCCGGTAACATGAATTTTGACTTGTATAAAACTCCTCTTGGATCTGACAAGGATGGTAAAGAAGTATTTTTAAAAGATATCTGGCCAAGTAATAAAGAAATTGAAGACCTAATGTTGTCATCTATAAATGCAGACATGTTTATTGATCGTTATTCAAATGTTTTAGAAGGACCAAAAGAATGGAGTTCAATCAAAACAGTAGACAGTAGTATTTATAATTGGGAAGATAATTCTACATATGTGAAAAAGCCGCCTTTTTTTGATAATTTACCAGATAAACCTGAAGGTTTTAAAGCAATTAGAGATGCAAGATTATTGCTTTTGCTTGCTGACTCTGTAACTACCGATCATATTTCTCCCGCAGGTAATATAAAAAAAGATAGTCCTACTGGTGATTATTTTATGAAAAATCAGGTGCAGCAAAAAGACTTTAATTCTTATGGAGCGAGGAGAGGAAATCATGAAGTAATGATGAGAGGTACCTTTGGAAACATAAAGATAAGAAATGAAATGGCTTCAGAAACAGAAGGTGGATTTACTATACTTCAGCCAGATGGAAAAGTAATGACTGTTTATGATGCAGCCGTAGAATATAAAAAAAGAGGTAATGACCTGGTTGTTATTGCAGGTAAAGAATATGGCACTGGCTCCTCAAGAGACTGGGCAGCCAAAGGCACTAAACTACTTGGAATAAAAGCAGTAATAGCGGAAAGTTTCGAGAGAATTCATAGATCAAACCTTGTAGGAATGGGTGTTTTACCACTTCAATTTAAAGAAGGATTTGATAGAAAAAAATTAAATATAACTGGCTCTGAATTAATAACAATTATAGATATAGATAAAGGTGTTAGTCCAAGAGACGAAGTTTCTTGTGAAATTAAGTATAAAGATGGATCTAGTAAAACAATAAAGTTGCTTTGTAGAATTGATACTGAAAATGAAGTTGAATATTATAAGAATGGCGGAATACTTCAATACGTTCTTAGAAATATGCTAAGTTAATTTATGAGAAATATAAAAGTCAAAGTCCATCCTTCTTCATCTAATTTAAAAAAAGAAGACCAATTAGCATGGAAGATTGCTGAAATTGCAACGGATAAATCTAGACCAGGTGCTGACGCAATTGATATGATTATAAATAGAATTATTGACAACGCCTCAGTTGCGATAGCCTCCTTTAATAGAAAGCCAGTCATTTCTGCTAGAGATATGGCATTGGCTCATCCAAGAAAAAATGGTGCAACAATATTTGGATTAAGTCAAAAATATAAATTTCATTGTGAATGGGCTGCATGGGCTAATGGTACCGCAGTGAGAGAACTTGATTACCATGATACTTTTTTAGCTGCAGATTATTCTCATCCCGGAGATAACATTCCACCTATTTTGTCCGTAGCTCAACAAACTAACTGCAATGGGATGGATTTAATAAAAGGAATTCTTACAGGATATGAAGTGCAAGTAAATCTAGTTAAAGGAATATGTTTACACGAACATAAAATAGACCATATAGCACATTTAGGTCCAAGCGTTGCAGCAGGCTTAGGGTCTTTATTAAAACTTAAAACAGAAATAGTTTATCAATCTATTCAACAATCTTTACATACAACTGTTTCAACAAGACAATCTAGAAAAGGAGAAATTTCAAGCTGGAAGGCTTTCGCACCATCACATGCAGGGAAATTAGCAATAGAAGCAGTTGATAGATGTATGAGAGGTGAGGGCGCACCAAGTCCAATTTATGAAGGTGAGGATAGTGTTATTGCATATGTCTTATCTGGAAAAGAATCAGAATATATAATTCCCTTGCCAAATAAAAATGAGGAAAAAAAAGCAATTTTAGAAACATACACAAAAGAACATTCAGCTGAATATCAATCTCAAGCTCTTATAGATCTAGCTAGAAGTTTAAATAAAAAAATAAAAGATTTTTCAAAAATATCAAAAATAGATATTCATACCAGCCATCACACTCATTATGTTATTGGAACAGGCGCAAACGATCCTCAAAAAATGGATCCAAATGCCAGCAGAGAAACATTAGACCATTCTATAATGTATATTTTTGCTGTAGCTTTGGAAGATGGTGCATGGCACCACGTAAAATCATACACTTCAGAGAGAGCTAAAAGAAAAAGCACTGTTGAACTTTGGAATAAGATAAAAACTTTTGAAAATAAAGAATGGACCAAGAAATATCACGATCCCAATCCTGCAAACAAATGTTTTGGGGGGAAAGTTACAATATACTTCAATGACGGTAGTAAAATATCCGAGGAAAGAGGAGTGGCAGATGCCCATCCTAGTGGAGTAAGACCTTTTAGGAGATCTAATTACATTGATAAATTCAAAATGCTTACAGATGCTTCTATTTCTAAAGCTGAATCTCAAAGATTTTTACAAACTGTTCAGAACTTAAAGAACCTTAATTCCAGAGATTTGAAGGGCTTAAATGTTGAGGTTTTAGGTAAAGTTAAAAAGAAAAAAACAAAAAAAATAACTATTTTTTAAAAATAAATTTATATTGTTTCGGCCTTTATTAGTTCAATTAAAGTTTATGATGTTGTATTTTTACATCTATAAAAGCCTTTAAAATCAACACTTTTAGAGTTTAGTAGGTTTTAGGAGTAAAATTTATTTCTTTGAGAAAAAAAAGAATCCTCTATAAATAAGGCTTATTTATTGCAATTAATAAAATAAAAACAAAAAGGAAAAATATGAAAACAATTAAAAATATTCTTTTGACTGCTGTAGCTTTTTTAGGCTTAACAGTTGCTTCAAATGCAATATCTCTAAACGGTCTTTACATCGAAGCAGGTACATCTGCTGTAGGTGTTGAACTTGATGGTAATCACAACGCATCTGATGGTTCAGTAACAGTGGGACAAATTGGTAAAACTGCTGTAACTGGTCAATACGGAATTGGTTGGATGATTGGTACTGGTAAATTGGGACTTGACGTGGGTTATTCAGTAACTCCAGGTGAAGCATCAATGAAAACAAGTTCTGATCACACTAACTCTAGCGGTGCTGTAACTTTCGAAGTTTCAGATGCTACAGAGTATTACGTTTCTCCAATGATTAACTTTACAGATGACGCAGCTTTGTATCTTAAATTCGGTTGGAATGACGCTGACACAAAAGCAACTGGTGATGTAACAAAACCAAGTGGCTTAAGTGGTGAAACTTTGGCTCTAGGTACAGTCATGAAAATGGGTGAAAGACTTTACATAAGATCAGAAGCTGGAATGACTGATTACGATAAGATTTCAGTTACTGGCTTAGGTACTAGTTGTGGTGGAGATAACTCAGGTTGTGTATCTACAGATACAAAAGTAACTGCTTCACCTACTATTCATTACGGTAGAGTAAGCATCGGTCTTAAATTTTAATTAATTTAAAACAAAAATTAAAACCCACTTATTAACTTAAGCGGGTTTTTTTTTGTCTAAAATTGCTGTAAAGATAAAATATTATTACATAGATAAAAATTAGATAAATGTTAGAACAATTCATTATCAGTATTCAAATTTTATTGATCGATATAGTTATGGCTGCAGATAATGCAATTATAATTGGAATCATTGCTTCAAATTTTGCCCCTCAAAACAGAAAAAAAATTATAGCTTGGGGAATAGCCGCAGCATTCTTATTCAGAATATTTTTTGCTTTCGGGGCAACTTATTTACTTGAAATGCCATTATTAAAAATTGGTGGCGGACTTTTATTGTTATGGATTGTGAATGATCTTAGACAAGACTTTTTTAGCCCTAAAAGAATTAAAATGCCAACCTTAAAATCTGGAGAAAACACATCATTTACAAAAGGCGTGTTCAGAGTGATCATTGCTGATACGATTATTAGTTTAGATAATGTGTTAGGAGTTGTTGGTGCCGCAAAAGGTGATTTTCACTTAATGGTAATTGGATTGCTTCTTTCAGTAGTACTAATAGCAACTTTAGCAACCTATTTCGCAAATTATATAAAAGAACATAAATGGTTAGGATATGTAGGTTTGTTTACAATAATGATAGTCGCATTACAATTAATAATAGGTGGATTTGTAAATCTAGAAGTTTTAACTATTAATGAAAATTTTAAGTTTCTATTTAGTATATGAAAGATTATTGTATTCTAGGGTCAGGTATAGCTGGCTCTACAATTGCAAGCTTGTTGGCAAAAAAATATTCAGTTGAAGTTTTCGAAAAATCCAGAGGTCCAGGAGGGAGAACTTCCAACAGAAGATATACTGAAAACTTAAATTTTGATCATGGGGCTCAGTATATTTCACCCAAAAGTAAAAAATTTACAACTTTTATTGAAGATTTAAAGAAAAAAAAAGTTTTAAAAATCTGGAACGGCAATCATTTAGACTTTAAATTTAAAATAAAAAAAGATAATGAAATCAAATATATCGGAAAAAGGGGAAATAACGATATTTGCAAATTTCTACTTAAAAAAATAAAAGCACGATATTCTTCATCAATTAAAAAAGTAATATTTAAAAATAATAATTGGAATATTCATATTAACGAGGGAGAAATTCTACAATTCAAAAACTTAATATTGTCATGTCCCTTTCCACAAACAAAAATTTTAGTTAAAAAATATCTAAATAAAAAGATATCAAATTTAGATATTAGAATGGAGCCAAATATTACTGTTATGGTTGCTTATAAGAATAATCTAAATCTACCATTAAGCAGCATTAAATTTAATGATGAAATTTTAAGCTGGGCATCAAATGAAAATAGTAAAAATAGATATAATTCAAAATTAAATTTGTGGACTTTGCAGGCAAGTGAAAAATGGTCCAAAAAAGCTATAAATAAATACAAAGAGAAAAAATCTTTTTTTATAAATAAAATAGTTAATCAATTTTTTAAACTTACGGGCTTTAAAAAAGACAAAATTATATTTTCGCAAATACATGGCTGGAAATATTCTTATAATTTAAAAAAAACTAATTATAAAAGTTTCTGGATCAAAAAATATAAACTTGGAATTTGTGGTGACTGGCTTTCAGGTCCTAAAATAGAAAATGCATGGTTAAGTGCAAACGATCTATATTTAAAAAAAGATAATGATTAAGTATTCAACTAAAATTTCTAAAAGTAATATTCTTAAATTATCTATTCCAATTTTTTTTGCCAATTTTGCAATACCTTTAGCAGGACTTGTTGATACAGGTTTGATGGGTCATCAGGAAAGTGAAAAATTTTTAGCAGCCACAAGTATATCTACATCATTTATAAGTATGCTTTTATGGAGTTTTGGATTTTTAAGAATGGGCACGACTTCATTAGTAGCCCAGAGTTTTGGAAAAAGAGATTATAGAGAGATAGTTTCGATTATTTCAAGAGCGATAATTTTAGCATTTATTATAGCTATTGTTATAATTATTTTTAAAAATCCTATTCTCTATATCGCGAATCATTTTTTTGAGGTTTCTCAAGCAACTAAATTTTTAATTAATGAATATATTTCAGTAAGAATTTATTCAGCACCAGCCGAATTAATGATTTATGTTTTAGTCGGATTCTTTCTGGGTATACAAAAAACATATGTTTCAAGTTTAATTGTTAGCTTCTATAGCCTTGTAAATATTATTTTTAGCTCGTACTTAGTGATTGTTATGGAGCTAGGTATCAATGGTGTTGCTCTAGGAACAGTTTTATCAGCTTATTTAACTATATTTATTTTTTTATTATACTCATATTTCTTTATAATTAAAAATTTTAAAGTCATTCCAAAATTTAAAAATCTATTTATTAGAAAAAAGATCTTTCAATTGATTAATATCAATTTTGATATTTTTATTAGAACGATATTAATAACATTTTCTTTTCTTTGGTTTACCTATCAAAGCTCTCTATTAGGTGAGGATTATCTAGCTACAAATAGTATTTTACTTCAATTTATAATCTTTTCTGCTTTTTTTTTAGACGCCTATGCAAATTCTACAGAAGGATTAGTTGGTTTTGCAGTAGGAAGAAAATCAGAAAGATCCTTTTTAAAAATAACCAAACTATCTTTTGAACTAAGCTTTTTTACAAGTTTAATAATTTCAATAATATTTATATTTTTTTCTAAAAGCATAATTAATGGATTAACTAATTTAGATTTTGTAATATATATGTCTTATGGTTATGTTTTTTGGATTATTATAATTCCACCCGTGGCTTCTTTTTGCTATCAATTTGATGGAATATTTTTAGGCGCTTCCCAAACTTCTGAAATGAGAAACTGTATGTTCGTGTCAGTAGTCCTATTTATTTTATCATCCTTATATTGCACTAAATTACTAGGAAACCATGGTTTGTGGCTATCTTTATTTTTATTTATGATTTTTAGATCTTTTACGTTAAATATGTTTTTTTATAAAATAATAAAAAAACTTAAATGAATTTTATTTATAAAATACCGGGATACATACTTCTTTTAATTGGTGGTTTCTGTTTAAGTTGGGGAGGCCTAATCATTCGACAATTTCAAGAAGCAGGTGTATGGGAAATTCTGTTGTTAAGGTCTTTTTTTTTCGTAATTGCCTTAATTATTTTTTTGTTTTTAACTTATAAGAAAAATACTTTTAAAATTATTAAAAACTCTGGTTTACCCGGTCTAATTGGTGGTTTTTTTCTATCTCTAAGTTTTGCAGCCTATACTTTTGCAATTACATCAACAACTGTTGCTAACGTAGTATTTATCATAAGCACACAAACAGTTTTTTTAGCTATTTTTGGTTATTTTTTTTTAAAAGAAAAAATTTCGCTAATAAGTTTTATTTCGATAATTTTAGCAATTAGCGGCATTACTTTCATGGTAGGTGATTCTATTTCAACAGGGTCTTTGTTTGGTAATATTGTTGCTTTAGCAATTCCAATAAACTTTTCAATATTAGTAGTGTTAATAAGAAAATTTCCTAATTTAGACATGGTACCCGCAATATTCTACTCAGGGATTTTTGCTTGTATTTATGGATTTGTACTGTCTGATACTCTCAATTTTACTACTCACGACATCATAATGGGATTTTTATTAGGAGTGCCTCAGCTGGCATTAGGGTTTATATGCATTACCATTGGGTCAAAAACAACTAAGGCTATAACTGTTGGTATCTTAATGCTCTCGGAAACGCTATGTGCTCCTCTTTGGGTTTGGATATTTTTAAATGAGATTCCACCTTTGAGTGTGTTAATTGGAGGATTTATCATAATTTTTGCAGTAATTATCAAGAGCTTCGACAAAAACAAATCAGTTAAGACTTAATTGCATTTGACATTTTATTACATTTAGAAGAAAGTATCTTTATTAACGGGAGAGACCATTTATGGCGCCGAAGGAGCAACCACCCCGGAAACTCTCAGGCAAAAGGACCGTTATAGTAATAACTCTGGAAAGCAGGCTTTAGCCTCACCGAAGGATTAAATCTCTCAGGTAAAAAGACAGATGGGGCTTTATTAGAGTTATTATGGAAATACAAAAAACAGCTTTATATAATTATCATAAAACTTTAGGAGCAAAATTTGTTCCGTTTGCTAATTATGAGATGCCAATTCAATATTCAGAAGGTATTGTTAAGGAGCACATTTCAACAAGAACTTACGCAGGTTTTTTCGATGTTTCCCATATGGGACAATTTTTCTTGGAAGGCGATCAAACTTTAGAAAAAGCTCTTGAAAAAATTATACCTGCTGATCTTAAATCTTTAAAATATAATCAATCTAAATATTCTTTTTTATTAAATAATAATGGCGGAATTATTGATGATTTGATTATTACTAGAAATGAAAAAGGATTCTATATTATTCTTAATGCCGCCTGCAAAAATAATGATATAAAACAAATATCTAAATATCTGAGCAAGGAACACAAGTATTTTTTGAATTCTGATTTATCTTTAATTGCTTTGCAGGGACCGAAATCAGAAAAAATCTTACAAAAATTAATTCCAGGAGTTTCAAATTTGAAATTTATGAATGGCAATAATTTTAAATTTATTGGTTCTAAGATTTTTGTAACAAGATCTGGTTACACAGGAGAAGATGGATTTGAAATATCAATACCTAATGACAAGGTGGAAAATTTGATCAAATTATTAATCGATAATAGAGTTAAACCCATAGGTTTAGGCGCAAGAGATACATTGAGATTAGAAGCAGGATTATGTCTATATGGTCACGATTTAAATGAAAAAATAAACCCTGTTGAAGCTAACTTAAAATGGGCAATAGCCAAAAACAGAAGAGAACATGGTGGATTTAACGGTTGGGATAAAATTAAAGACAATATTGATAATGGTAGTTCTAAAATACGAATAGGAATTTTACCTAAAGGAAAAATTATAGCTAGAGAAGGTACAAAAATATTCTCTACTGAAGAAAAAGAGATTGGTAAAATAACGAGCTGTACATTCGGCCCAAGTGTTAATGCTTCGGTTGCAATGGGGTATATAAATTCTGAATTTTCAAAAATTGATACTAAGATTAAATTAGAAGTGAGAGGGAAGAAATATGATGCAAAAGTTTCCGTACTTCCTTTTTATAAAAAGAGTTATGTTAAATAGGAATTATTATGAATGAAGTAAAATTTTCAAAAAAACATGAGTGGGTTGCAATAGAAGGAGATGTAGCAACAATTGGTATAACTAAACATGCAACAGAAATGTTAGGTGATATCGTATTTGTTGAAATTCCAGAAATAGGTAAAGATTTAGAGAAAGATAGTCAAGCAGCTGTAGTTGAATCTACAAAGGCAGCAAGTGATGTCTACTCACCAATTTCCGGAAAGGTTACGGAAGTAAATAGTTTAATAGTAAGTGATCCTTCAAGTGTAAACTCAGATCCAGAAGGAATAAGTTGGTTTTTTAAAATTAAAATTAAAGATAAATCTGATTTAGAGAATTTAATGACAAAAATTGATTATGAAAAATTTGTGGCTGAGAACCCTAGTTAAATGATAGACGATAATTCAAAAGAATTTATATATAGGCACATTGGTCCTACTGAAAAAGAACAAAATAAAATGTTGAATTTCGTTGGATCTAAATCTTTAGATGATCTAATGAAAAAAACCGTACCAGAAAAAATATTGTTAAAAGATGAGCTTAAGATTGATGCACCTTTGTCTGAAAATGATGCTCTTAAAAAATTAAAATCAATTTCTAAAAAAAATCAAATATTTAGAAATTTTATAGGCATGGGCTATTATAACTCTTTTACACCTAATGTTATTTTAAGAAATATTCTAGAAAATCCAGGATGGTACACTTCTTATACACCTTACCAACCTGAAGTAGCTCAAGGAAGATTAGAAATGCTTTTAAATTTTCAACAATTAATTATTGATTTAACAGGCATGGATATAGCTAACGCCTCTTTACTAGATGAATCTACTGCAGCCGCTGAAGCTGTAGGCTTATGTCAAAGACTTGATAAAGATAATTCTAAAAAAGTGTTTATTTCTGATACATGCAATCCTCAAACAATAGATTTAATAAAAACAAGGACAGAACCTTTTGGTTTAGAATTATTAATAGGAAATCAAAAAGAATTTTTATCAAAAATCGATGCCAAAATTATTTGTGGAGTAATTTCTTATCCAGGAACACTCGGAGAAATAAATGATCCAAGCGAAGCTATAAGTCAAATACATAAAAAAAATGGTAAAGCAATAGTAGTAAGCGATTTACTTTCTCTAGCTAAATTAAAAACACCAGCTGAACTTGGTGCTGATATCGCTGTAGGTAGCGCTCAAAGATTTGGAATACCAATGGGCTATGGCGGGCCACATGCTGCTTTTTTTGCCACAAAAGAGGAGTTTAAAAGGTCTATGCCTGGTAGAATTATAGGTGTTTCAGTTGATCGTCATGGAAAAAAGGCATATCGATTATCACTGCAAACACGCGAACAACATATAAGAAGAGATAAAGCGACAAGTAACATTTGTACCGCACAAGCATTACTAGCCATTATATCTGCAGCATATGCTATTTATCACGGTCCTGAAGGCATCTTAAAAATTGCTAATAGGACATCTAAATTAGCAAAATTATTTTCCGATAATATAAAAAAAAGTGGTTACAAAATTCACTCCGATCATTTTTTTGACACAGTAACAATCAAAACTAATGAAAAAACTGAGGAAATATTTAATAAAGCTTTATCTGAAAAAATTAATTTACGTAAAGTTGATAACAAAACCATTTCTGTTGCTTTTGATGAAGCTAAAAAACTTATCGATGTAAATATTTTATTAAAAATATTTGGTAGCACTGCAACTGTAGAGCAAAATTCTGAAGTAGAATTAAATAATTTACCTAAAAATCTTTTAAGAAGTTCAAAATATTTAGAGCATCCTGTATTCAATAAATACCATTCCGAGACAGAAATGCTAAGATATTTAAAAAAACTAGAGGATTGTGATATTGCACTTAATAGGTCGATGATTGCTTTAGGATCTTGTACAATGAAACTAAATGCAGCTGCCGAATTAATTCCAATTACATGGAAAGAATTTTCTTTACCCCATCCATTCGTTCCCGTGGAGCAAATGAAAGGCTACCAAATATTATTTAATGATATAATTTCTGATTTAAAGGAGATAACTGGTTTTGATGCAGTTTCTTTACAGCCTAACTCTGGTGCACAAGGTGAATATGCTGGATTGATGACTATTAGAAAGTTTCATAAAAATAACAAACAAGAAAATAGAGATGTGTGCTTAATACCTATGTCAGCTCACGGCACTAATCCTGCAAGTGCTCAAATGTCAGGTATGAAGGTGGTTGTTGTAAATTGTGACGAGGATGGAAACGTTGATATAAAAGATTTAAAAAATAAAGCACAGAAAT
>Ga0114997_10004137_pt1 | contig 11277 bp, 11 predicted proteins | sample ArcticOcean_MG_C_2_FD_87045 | JGI IMG/M metagenome (GOLD analysis project Ga0114997, IMG submission 87045) | Marine microbial communities from western Arctic Ocean - ArcticOcean_MG_CB4_136 | ecosystem: Environmental > Aquatic > Marine > Oceanic | place: Arctic Ocean: Canada Basin | collected... | reverse complement strand
ATTATTTTGATTCATATATTCTATAAAATAATTTATACATTAAATAACTATGTCTTTTAATACTTTTGGTAAAATATTTAGATTTACAACTTGGGGGGAATCACACGGTCCTGCTATTGGATGTGTAATTGATGGATGTCCTCCAAATATAGCTATTTCTGAAAAGGAAATACAGTCAGATATGGACAGAAGAAGACCTGGACAATCAAAATTTACCTCTCAAAGGAAAGAGTCGGATAAGGTTATTATTTTATCAGGTGTATTTGAAGGAAAAACTACTGGTACACCATTATCAATAATAATTTATAATGAGGATAAAAGATCAAGAGATTACGAAACAATAAAAAATAAATTCAGACCAGGTCATGCAGATTATACGTATTTTAAAAAATATGGAATTAGAGATTTTAGAGGTGGGGGACGACAATCGGCTAGGGAAACAGCTTGTAGAGTTGCTGCTGGCGCTGTTGCCAGAATAGTATTAACTAAAATTATTGGATCAAAATTTAAAGTTATTGGAGCAGTTACTCAATTAGGTTTGATGCCTTGTGATAAAAAAAAATGGAATAATTCTGAAATAAGAAAAAATCCTTTTTTCTGTCCAGATAAAAGTTCTGTTAAAAATTGGGAAAATTACTTAATGTCAGTTAGAAAATCCGGATCCTCTTGTGGTGCTGTAATAGAAATTAGAGCCTCAGGTGTTCCAACAGGTTTGGGAGCTCCTATTTACTCAAAACTAGACACAGATATTGCTGCTGCTTTAATGAGTATCAATGCTGTGAAAGGAGTTAATATTGGGTCAGGTATGAATTCTACTTTTTTAAGTGGTGAAGAAAACTCAGATGAGATGAGACTTGAATCAGGTAAAATAAAATTTAAATCTAATAATGCAGGAGGAATACTTGGAGGTATTTCATCGGGACAAGATATTGTCGCTTCATTTGCAGTGAAACCAACTTCGTCAATTTTAACTAGCAGAGAAACTATTGATAAAAAAGGTAAAAATACAAATATTTCTGTTAAAGGTCGGCATGATCCTTGTGTGGGTATCAGGGCTGTTCCAATCGGAGAAGCAATGGTTAATTGCGTTCTTTTAGATCACTTTCTTTTAAATAGAGCCCAATGTGGCTAATTTAAATTTTTGTTTTTAGTCTTTGCAAAAATAATATCCGATCGTAATGTTTCTTCAATTTTATTTACAATAGATTGGCTATCTAAACCTGCTTTAATATACATATTTTCAGGAGTATCTTGATCTATGAATACGTCTGGCAAAGTCATTGATCTAAACTTTAGACCTCTATCAAAAACTCCTTTGTCAGATAATAGCTGCATTACATGCGATCCAAAACCTCCTACGGATCCTTCTTCAATAGAAATAACAACATCATGACTAGTGGCAACTTCCATTATTAATTTTTCATCTAATGGCTTTGCAAATCTAGCATCGATAATTGTAATATTAAGACCTTTCGATAAAAGAATTTCTGATGCTTTTTTACATTCCTCTAATCTGGCTCCAAAGTTTAGTAGTGCTACCTCTTTGCCTTTTTTAATAATTCTTCCTTTTCCAATTTCTAAAATTTCATTAATACCAGGTAATTCAATTCCTATACCATTGCCCCTTGGATATCTAAAAGCTGAAGGGCGATCATTAATTTTTACTGAAGTATTAATCATTTTAATCAATTCAGATTCATCACTAGCAGCCATAACTACAAAATTAGGCAAAGTAGACAAGTAAGTAATATCAAAAGAGCCAGCATGAGTTGGTCCATCTGCGCCCACCAAACCCGCTCTATCTATAGCAAATCTTACTGGTAGAGATTGTATGGCAACATCATGAACTACTTGATCATAAGCTCTTTGTAAAAAAGTAGAGTAAATAGCTGCAAAAGGTTTGTAGCCTTCTGTAGCTAAGCCAGCAGCAAATGTAACCGCGTGTTGCTCTGCTATACCTACATCAAACATTCTGTCTGGAAATTTTTTTTCAAATAAATTTAAGCCGGTGCCCTCAGGCATTGCGCCTGTTATTCCTATAATTTTTGTGTCATTTTCAGCATGTTTTATTAACGTTTCTGCAAATACCTTTGTATATGAAGGTGTATTTGATTTATTTTTTTTTTGTTCTCCAGTCAGCACATTAAACTTGGATACTCCATGATACTTATCTCCAGATTCTTCAGCTGGTTTATACCCTTTTCCTTTTTTAGTAATCGCATGAATGAGGATTGGACCTTGATGTTTTGAGTTTTTAACATTTTCCAGAACAGAAACTAAATTATCCACATCATGTCCGTCTATTGGACCTATATAATAAAATCCTAGTTCACTAAATAAAGTACCTCCCGTAACTAAGTTTCTTAGTACATCCTCTGCTTTACCTGCTTTTTGACTAAATCTCTTTGAAAATGCTGAAGTAATTAATTTAACTGTTTCTCGAAAACTAAAATAAATTTTACCAGAAATAAGTTTTGCCAAATATTTACTCATTGCGCCTACAGGTCTTGCAATTGACATGTCATTATCATTTAAAACCACTATCAATTTAGATTTTAAGGCTCCAGCATTATTCATTGCTTCGTAAGCCATACCGGCACTCATTGCCCCGTCTCCAATAACAGCAACAACATTATTGTTATCATTTGACAACTTTTTAGCAATAGACATGCCTAAAGTTGAAGATATTGAGGTAGAACTATGAGCGGCTCCGAAAGGGTCGTATTCACTTTCTGATCTTTTTGTAAAACCAGATAAACCATCTCCTTTTCTTAAAGTTCTAATTTCATTTTTTCTTCCAGTAATAATTTTATGTGGATAGCATTGATGGCTAACATCCCAAACCAATTTATCTTTAGGAGTATTAAAAACGTAATGTAGGGCAATAGTTAATTCTACTACTCCAAGTCCAGCACCTAAGTGCCCTCCGGTTTGAGAAACCACATCGATTAGTTCTTCTCTTAATTCTTCTGATACTTGAGGTAATTGTTTCTTAGATAATTTTCTTAAGTCAACTGGATAATTTATTTGATCAAGTAATTTTTTAGTCATTAGAAGTTTCTTCCTAAGATAAATTCTACAGTATTTGTTAAGTCTTCCGCTTTCTTCCCATGTTTTGACAATTTACTCAATATATTTTTTTTTAATTTATTCGCAAATTTTGATGCTTCTTTATAACCAATTAGACTAATTAATGTAGATTTACCTTTTTTTTTATCTTTATTAATTGGCTTTCCGGCTAACTTTTCAGTACCTTTAATGTCAATAAAATCATCGGCAAATTGAAAAAGTAACCCTATTTCTTCACCAAGAGTACTAAAGTCGTTTTTAATTTTTTTATTTTTTTTTGCTACAATTGCAGCTGATAAGCAACAAAAGTTAAAAAGTTTTCCTGTTTTTTTTCTTTGCATGTCAATGATTTGTCTTAAACTTTTTTTTTTCTTTTCAAACTTTAAATCTAATTCCTGTCCTCCTGCTATACCTGTATGACCTGAACATAAGGCTAAGTTATCTATTAATTCAATTTTAGAATTATTGTCTATTTTGTATTTTTTATCAGCTATAATCTGAAAGGCTAATGTTAATAATGAATTACCAGCCAAGACTGCAGTAGCTTCTCCAAATTTAATATGCGTTGCAGCTTTCCCTCTTCTAATTTTATCGTTATCCATGCAGGGTAAGTCATCGTGTACAAGAGAGTAAGAGTGAATACACTCAACTGCAACACAAATATTCATTAATTTATTTGGATTTATATTAAAAATTTTTCCTGTATTAATGATTACTGCTGATCTAATTTTTTTACCACCAGCTAAAGAGCCATACTTCATTGGTTTTATTAAAAGAGAATTTTTTTCATTGTTGAGATATTTTTTTAAAAAAGAATCAGTTTTTTTGGCATTGGAAATAATTTTTTTTTTAATCATATTGATTTAATTCTTTGACTTCTTTGATGAAACGGATATTTCTTTAACTCTTCTCTTGAATAAAAAATCAACATGATTATTTAGCTGAATTAATCTTTGATAATCATCTGTAGATGATTCTAAATCTGTATCATTTTTTTCTAATTTGCTTAAAATGATGTTAATTTCATCTTTTGCCTCTTTTAATGATTTACTTTTGATGTCAGCTAGAATATTTTTGCTTTTCATTAAACGTATAATAATAAGATTATGAAAAATATCTATTCAAATATTTTAAAAAATAACAACAATAATATACGTCTAGCGATAAAACATTTGAAAAATAATGGTCTTATAGGCCTTCCTACCGAAACTGTGTACGGCTTAGCAGGAAATGCCTATTCTGATAAAGTTGTTAAAAAAATTTTTAATGTTAAAAAAAGACCTTCAAGAAACCCTTTAATTATTCATTATGGTAAAATAAAAGATCTTTATAAGGATGCTGAACTTAATAGTAATTTTTTTAAACTATATAAAAAATTTTGTCCTGGTCCTATTACCTTTATACTAAAAAAAAAAACTTCATCAAAAATTTCTAAAATAGCTACAGCAAAACTAGATACAATTGCTGTACGATTCCCAAAGAACAAAATAGCAAAATTGGTATTAAAAAAAATTGATTTTCCATTAGCTATACCAAGTGCTAATAAGTCATCAGGCATTAGCCCTGTAACATCCAAAGATGTGTTTGAAGAGTTTGGAAATAAAATTAAAATAATTTTAAACGGCGGAAAATGTAAAATTGGAATTGAATCCACAGTAATTGATTTGACAGGTAAGCCAGAGATATTAAGACCGGGCTTTATAAATCCAACTTTAATTAGTAAGATAATTAAATCAAAAGTTTTAATTAAAAAAAGTCGTAAAAATATAAAATCGCCTGGATCCTTAAAAAAACACTAATCTCCTGGTATACCCGTCGTATTAAATCAAAAGAAATTTTACAAAAATCATGCCTTTATAGTGATTGGAAAAAAATATAAAAAAAATAGAAATACCTTTAATTTAAGCAAAAATTTTAATTTGAATGAAGCAGCTAGGAATTTATATAAAATTTTTAGAAAAATAAAAAATAATAATTATAAAAAGATTTATGTGGTAAAAATCCCCAACAAAAATATCGGTATTGCAATAAATGACCGTCTTAAACATGCAGCTAGCAATTAATGAAAATAGAAGTTAAAAATTTAAAAAAAGATTTTAATAAAATATTTGCAGTTAACGACATAAGTTTTACAGTTGAAAAAAATAAAACAATCGGTTTATTAGGACCAAATGGATGTGGAAAAACCACATCTATTGGAATGATGCTGGGTTTAGTTAAACCTACAAGTGGAAATATTTTGATAGATGATCAAGATATTAATAAAATTGATAAATATTCATTGCTTGCTAAGATGAATTTTGCATCTCCTTATATAGAGTTACCCAAAAAATTGTCAGTCAAACAAAACCTAGAGATTTACGCGAGATTATATGGTGTAAATAATTTTAACGAAAGGATATCTGAGATTTCAAGCGATTTAGGTTTAGATTCTTTTTTAAATAAAAAAACAGGAGAATTATCATCCGGTCAAAAAAATAGGGTTTCTTTAGCAAAATCATTAATTAACAAACCTGAAGTTTTATTTTTAGATGAGCCAACCGCCAGTTTGGATCCTGATATAGGAGATTTTGTTAGAAATTATATAGAGGATTACAAGTCAAAAAATAATATTACTATTTTATTAGCTTCACATAACATGAAAGAAGTTGAAAGACTTTGTGACAGCGTAATAATGATGAAAAAAGGAAAAATTATAGACAGTGGAACTTGCGATGAATTAATAAAAAATCACGGAAGAATCAATCTTGAAGACACATTTTTAAAAATAGCAAGGAGCACAAATGAGGTGGCATAAAATATATGGATTAAGTTTAAGACATCTATATTTAATAAAGAATTCATTTCCAAGAGTACTAGATTTATTTTATTGGCCATGTATACAAATAGTTTTGTGGGGATTTATTTCAAAATTTTTTTCTATGGACTCTGCTTACTACAGTGATGCTGTTGGAATTATATTGACCGCAGCTATTCTCTATGACTTTTTATTCAGATCTAGCATAAGTTATAACATGATGTTTCTTGAAGAGATTTGGAGCAGAAACTTTACAAATCTTTTTATAGCTCCTATCAGAATTAGTGAAATAATAGCTGCTCTAACTCTTACTGCTATAATAAGAACTTCAATAGGACTAGTGCCTGCCGCTTTGTTGGCTATTCCTCTTTTTGGGGTTTCTGTGTTTGACCTAGGTCCTCCTCTATTCTTGCTGCTTCTAAGTTTGTATATTTTTGGAGTCACTTTGGGTTTGTTGGTAACTTCAGGACTTATTAGATTCGGACCATCCTTTGAAAACATAGCATGGGCTAGTTTATTTTTTTTAGCTCCGCTGGGATGTATATATTATCCAATTGAAATTTTACCAGAATGGCTACAAATCATTTCTAAAATGCTACCTCTAGTTCATATTTTTGAAGAAATGAGAAGTATATTAATTAATAATACGGTCAATTATTTTATAATTTATAAAGCTATTTCTATATCTTCACTTTATTTCTTGCTTGGTGTAATAGTATTTTACTTGTCATATAACGGGGCAAGAATAAGAGGAACATTAATTAATATTGGAGAGTAAATGCACACGAGAATAGAGGAAATAAAAAAGTCTGAAAGTTCACCTATCGTCATTAAAAATCTTTTTAACAAAGATGAAATAAATAAATTTTTAGAGTTATATAAAGAGCTTCCAACCACAGTGCATAATAAAAAACAAAATGTTATAAAAAAAAGATGGTTAAACGATTATGGAAAAGATCTAGAAACTTTATTTTATCAAAGATTAAAAAGTAAAATTGGCGACTTCAAATACGATAATCTAAAGACAGATAATGGAAATGATATATTTGGACTTTTTCAAGAAAGTTATAATCCAATAGGTTTACATATAGATGGTGGTTTTAATTTTGAAGATTTAATTTATAAACAAACTTTGATTCCTCTGACACCAGTAGGCAGCACTGTTGTTTTTAAAAATAGATTTTATGGAAACTCAACAAACTTTACTATTGATAAAAATGAACTGGAAACAAGAAAACTAACATATGGTCAAAATAAAAGATCAAATGAACATATAGGCATGTTTGGTGATAAGCCATTTGATAAAGAATTACATAAAAAGTTTTTAAATCATGAAAAAATTGAAAATCTTATTGGTCTTGAGATAGAGTTAATTTATGAATGGGAATTAGGATCTGTATTAATATTTGACAGAACAAATTTACATTGTTCTTCTTCAATAATTGATGGAAAAAAAATAGGATTAACTACTTTTACAAAAAAATAATGGCAATATATGACTGCTTCCAATACTTCAATGAAGATCACATGCTCGACCTTCGTTTCAACATACTCAATGATCATGTCGATTATTTTGTAATTTCGGAATCTACAAAAACACATCAGGGAAAAGATAAAAAAATTAATTTTAATATCAATAACTTTCCAAAATATAAAAATAAGATTTTATATGTAGTTGCTGATTTTGATAAAGACAAAAATTTCAATCAGCACATAGGTGGGGAGTCTATTGTTGAACAACATCAAAGAAACTTTATTTCTAGTGGATTAGTTAAGGCAGACGACAATGATCTAATTATTTTATCAGACTCGGATGAGATACCAGATTTGACAAAGTTAAATCAAATCAAGAGTTCTACAAAATTTACTGCCTTTTCTCAAATGATGTTCATGTATAAATTAAACTTGCAAAATTTGAATGAAAGTAATTGGATAGGCTCAAGACTATGTTTAAAAAAAAATCTACCTAACCCACAAAAGTTGAGAAATATGAAGTTTAAAAATTTTCCATTTTGGAGATTGGATAAAAAAAATATTCAAATTATTAGCGGGGGTTGGCATTTTTCTTTTCTACAAAGTCCTTCGGATATTGCAAAAAAAATTAAATCTTACTCTCATGGTGAGTTCAATACTCAAGAAAATGTAAATGAAAAAAATATAGAAGAAAAAATTAAAAATAATATTGATGTTTTTAATAGAGGATTTAATTTAAAAAAAATAGAAATAGATAAGCGTTTTCCAAATTTTATAGTTGAAAATAAAGAGAAATTGTCTCAATGGATTGATTGAATATGGTGCGCCCGGAAGGATTTGAACCCTCAACCTTCTGATCCGAAGTCAGACGCTCTATCCAGTTGAGCTACGAACGCAAATACGTATAATTTAAGTTTAAATGATTTATAACACAATAAAATTCGTAACTGACTATAAAGATGAAGGAAAAAGATTAGATGTTATTTTGTCTAATAGAATAAAAGACTTAACTCGTTCTAATTTAAAAAAAATTATAGAATCGAAACAAGTTAAGGTAAACAATTTAATCGCATATTCTCCTTCAAAAAAAATTAAAAATAATCAAAATATTTCAGTAAATTTAAGTATAGATGAAGATAAAAAAATTAAACCATTTAATTTTAAGTTAAATATTTTATTTGAAGACAAAGATATAATTATTGTAAATAAACCATCTGGGATGGTTGTACATCCAGGGGCTGGAAATTTTGATAAGACGCTAGTTAATGCTTTAGTTCATAAATATAATAAAAAACTCTCAGATATTAATGGAAGTCTAAGGCCTGGAATAGTTCATAGAATTGATAAAGATACAAGTGGTATACTCGTTGTAGCTAAAAATAATTTAGCACACTCAAATCTTGGTGAGCAGTTTAGTAAACACACAATAAAAAGAAAATATACCGCATTAGTGTGGGGTGTAATTAGGCCTTTGAAAGGTAAAATTGAAACTTTGATAGGGCGAAGTAAAAAAAATAGACAGTTAATGACTGTTACTGAAACTAGTGGCAAAAAAGCTATTACTAACTATTTTACAAAAGAAGTTTTTAATATCAAAGATATTCCAAAAATTAGCTTGTTAGAGTGTGAACTTGAAACTGGAAGAACACATCAAATTAGAGTTCATATGTCTTATAAAGGAAACCCACTTTTAGGTGACAAACAATATGGGAAAAAAAATACAAAGTTTAAAAAAATAAATAAAGATTTTGAAAACAAATTAAATATACTATCTAGACAAGCATTGCATGCGAAAAGTCTTGGATTTATTCATCCTGTAAATAAAAAATATATGAATTTTAATTCTGATTTACCAACAGATTTTAAAACATTATTAAACCTTTTAAAAAAATTAAGTGTTCAAAATGAATCTTAGAATAATTAAAACAATTATTTTTTTTCCTATAAAATTCTTATTTTATTACTTGCTTGGTTGTTTTTTAATTTATATTTTTAGTGCTATTCTTTTTTTAAATAAAATTACACCTGATATTAGACTCATTAAAGACTATCAAAGAAACTTTAATGTTATTAGTGGAACAAGAAATATCTGGCAAGCTCAACTTGAGTGTATCAAATTCAATAAAATTTTAGTTTATGTTCCCGCGGAAAAATCTTGTAAATTTCAAAATATTGAATTTGATACTAAAGTTTCTTTTGATACAAATGGAAGAAAGCAAACACACCCACCTTCTGATTTAAGTAGTATTGTTGTGATTGGTGACTCCGTTGCAATGGGTTGGGGAGTAAATGACAATGAAACATTTTCTTATTTCTTAGAAAAAAAATTAAAAAGACCTATTTATAATCTAGGTGTAGCTGGTTACGGAACCAAAAGACAGCTCATCTATTTAAAAAACAAAATAAATTTGAGTAATATAGACACTATTATAGTTCAATATCATTATAACGATTTAGATGAAAATATGAAATTTAAAGAAAATGATCTTGAAACTGCAAAAAAAAAATTTGGTTACTTCTCAAAAAAATTTGATAGATCTTACTTGAAATTATTTAGAAAATCTTTTAGGTATTCTGCGTTAATTCCTTTTGATATTATTTTTGAAAGAAATAAGCGTAAAAATTTTACGTTTCACAGAAAATATTTCTTTGAAGCTCTTAACGAACATCCGGAGTTTAAAAATAAAAAAGTTATATTTTTTTATACCAACCCTTATGAAATAAAGTACAAAAATTATCTTTTAGGACAAGATAAAGAATTTAAAAATACGTTTTTTTACGATTTAGACATCAAAGAAAAACATTTTTTTAATGTTGATGATCATTTAAATGTTAAAGGACATAAGCATGTTGCCAAAAAACTAGCTGACATTATTAATACAAAATAGAATATAAATGATATAAATTATTAATAATTTGTTGAATTAGCTACAAAATAAACCCATTGAAAAATTAACACTTAATATATAAATAATACACATATGAGTTCAAAAACAAACATTTCTAATTTACCTTCACCTTCTGTTGGTGGCTTGTCTCTCTATCTAGCGCAAATCAAAAAATTTCCTATGCTTGATGCTGAGGAAGAATACATGCTGGCTAAGAGCTGGAAAGAAAGTGGAAATCTTAAAGCTGCACACAAACTGGTCACCAGCCATCTAAGATTAGTAGCTAAAATTGCAATGGGTTATAGAGGTTATGGTCTCCCAGTAAATGAATTAATTTCAGAGGGAAATATTGGTTTAATGCAAGCTGTTAAAAAATTTGATCCAGAAAAGGGCTTTAGACTAACTACTTATGCAATGTGGTGGATAAAAGCAGCTATACAAGAATATGTTTTGAGATCTTGGAGCTTAGTTAAAATGGGCACAACAACGGCTCAAAAAAAACTTTTTTTTAATTTAAAAAAACTAAAAAATCAAATAGCTCCCGGTCAAGAAGGAGACATGAAAGACGAGCAAGTAGCAGAGATTTCAAAAAGACTTTCTGTCGATTCAAAAGAAGTTATAAATATGAATAGACGAATGATGGGAAAAGAAAAATCTCTAAATGACCCGATTAAAGCTGGTGAAACAGACGAATGGCAAGATTGGTTAGTCGATGATAGTTTAGATCAAGAATTAATTGTTTCTCAAAAACAAGAATATAACGATAAAAAAGAATTACTGAAAGATGCAATTAAAATTTTAAATACAAGAGAAAAAGAAATAATAGAAGAAAGAAGATTGTCCGAAAATCCAAAAACCTTGGATGAGTTAAGTAAAAGATATAAAATTAGCAGAGAAAGAATAAGGCAAATTGAAACTAAAGCGTTTGAAAAGCTTCAAAAATCTATGATCAATGCTAGTAAGTCTAATAATTTATTGCCTTCAAATTTAATTTTAAACGGGTCTTCTAACAAAATTGTATCTTCTCTTTCGGGGCTAGTTGATATGCTT
>Ga0114997_10004136_pt1 | contig 11278 bp, 5 predicted proteins | sample ArcticOcean_MG_C_2_FD_87045 | JGI IMG/M metagenome (GOLD analysis project Ga0114997, IMG submission 87045) | Marine microbial communities from western Arctic Ocean - ArcticOcean_MG_CB4_136 | ecosystem: Environmental > Aquatic > Marine > Oceanic | place: Arctic Ocean: Canada Basin | collected... | reverse complement strand
GTGCCACCGACACCATCGAACTCGATGCAGCTCGCCGTGGCGGGCGCGGTGAGCGATCTGCTGTCGGCAGTGGAGCTCGGGTTCGCAGACTTCCTGCGGCAAGCCGCCGTGTGTTACGGCGCCGGCGCGCGCACGGGCGCAGCAGGCCCCGAGCACCCTGCACTGTTTGCGCGGCGGAGCGCCTTCGAGGAGTGCGACGCGGCTTCTCTGCGCGCCTGGGCCGCGGATTTCCGCGTCTTTGCGGCGAGCGGGGTGCCGCAGCACTGGCGCACCGGCGACGCGGGCAGCTTCGGCGTGACGGTTGCGCCCGGCATCGGGGCGGCATTCGTGGAAGGGCACGGGGGCGAGTTGGTCGAGACCTCGCTCTCTCTGCAGGAGGCCACGGACCCCGCAAGCACGGCGCGGCGCAGGCTCCAATTCTTCGCGGCGCTCGCTCGGCTGCGCCCCGGACTCCCCGCTGCACACTCGACGTGTTCCCCCCTCGCGGCCGATCTGATGGAAACCCCTCTTGCACAGCTCGTGAGCGCGCCCCCCCCGGTGCGATGGGCCCGACAGCTGCTGCAGCAGCAGCAGAATCAGCCGTTTGCAGCAGCGTCTTTGCGGGAGCCCTCGGCGCTCCCCGCAGAAATCGCCGCCCTGCTAGCGGGGTTCGGGCTGTGCGCCTCCGAGCTTCGGGGCGGCGCTGCCGATGACGTGCATGCGCCTCCGGAAACCAACCCGCTCGTGCAGCGCGCCCCCCCACGCACGTGGCCGTGGGCAGAGCGGTGGGACTGGGAAACCGGGGAGCGGGCCCGCGTGCGCGACTTGTGGGAGGCGCAAATAGCCGCCTCGTTGCGGCTGCACGGGAGCCTCGTGGCGTCCGGCGGGCTGTACGTCGACGCAGACCCGCAGGCCCAGGAAACGACGTTCTTGCGTTGGGCATCGGAGGCCCCCCCGCCGCCGGCAGATGCGCAGAGCATGTTGGTGCGGGCTGTGCGGGCGTCGGGCGGTCTTCTCCCGGAGTCGCTCACTCGCTTCGCAGAGGAGGCGGGGGCAGGAGGGCGCGAGGCGGGGGGTGTCGTGTTGCGGGCCGCTCTGCGAGACGCACGGGCCATGACGGAGAGGCTGCACGGGCTCCACCCAATGAAGCAGTTCTCGGGGTTCAAGCAGGTGGTGCTCCCTGGTGCGGGGCTGTGCGTGTTTCTCTGGCAGCGAGAAGCGGGCGACGCGCGCCCCTGGCGCCGCTTCTCGCTGCTCACGAGCGCGCGCTTCCGCAAACTGCGCCTCAACCGCGGCCGGCTCGTGCACTGTTCGCACGCACGGCGGAAAGTGCCGTTCGCCCGCTGGTTTTTGCGCCACATGCGCCCCCAGGCGGCTGCCGTGCACTTCCACCCACACGAAGCCCCTCGGGCGCTGCCGTGTGACAGTCTTAATCTGTGGACGGGGCTGCACCTGCACCCGACTGCAGCAAGAGAGTCCGTGCATGTAATGCCGGCGCTGCAACGCGCACTGGGCGCCGCGCTCACCCGGAAGACTTGCACGTGGCTCCGCGCTGTGGCCCTCAGCAAAGCCCCTGCTTGCTGCGGCGTGCTGGACCTCTCGGGGGCCCCTTCCGTCGTCGCCCCCCTCCTGGGCGCTTTGTTGAGAGACATGTTCGGCACCCACTTTCGACGGTGCTCGCCAGCAGAGGTCGCCGGGGACTGCGCGTCGCTTCTGGCGTGCGTGTGCGTGTTGGCGTGCGAGGGCGTGCTGCCAGCGAGCTTGAGCAACCGCGTGCTCCGCACGCGGCGCGGCCGTCTCGTGCCCGGCACTGCTGCACGCCCTCGGGCGCTGTATGTCGAGTGCAGCTGTGCTCTTGTGATGCTGCCGGAGGCCCCCCCCCCACTCCACATTGTGCTCGCCGCGCTGCCCTCCGCGCTCGAGAGCTGCGCGTTCTGGGGGCACGTGCTGAACACAGTTTGATGCTTATAAGCGTAAACGCGCGCGCCGAACCAGAACTAGCTGCGCTCGCGTCTTCTCCTGTTCCTGCTCTTCCTGGCATTGCCGCGGAGGCGCGCCGGCCCGTCGCCGTCGCCTTCTTCGGCAGGGGCGTGGGGGGGGAGCCGCGCCATGCCTTCCTCTCGGTCTCTGGCGCTCGCAGGGCTCCGAGCACCCTCTCCGGTCCAGCGTCAATCTGCTCGCCCCCCATCCCCCCATCCTCCCACCCGGGGGCGCTCTCCGGTTTCGGTTGCGGCGGGAGTTTAATTTCCTCGATGGTTTTCATCTTCGCAACCAGTCGCCCAAACAGCTCTTTTACGTGTTTAGACCGCACGCGGAGTTGAAGCCAAGCTTTCTCTGGATCGCCCCTGGCAGCAGCGCCGGGGCCGGTGAGCGTGAGTTTGATGGATTCCACGAGTCCTCCCAGTTCGGTCATTTCGCCGTTGAACTTTCTTTTGGCCTCGTTGACGTCCGCCATCTCAGGATCCAGCAAGTCCGGCAGAGCCTCCTCCCCGGCCTCCCCGTCCTCCCCGTCTGCCCCGGCTTTGCCAGCTTCGCTGTCTCGTCGTTTATTCAGAAGGCGGCGCCATTCAGCAACATCTGCATTGAACTTGACAGTGTTCTCGTCCATTGCGGCGTTATAGAGTCTCTCGATGACCACTCCTGCCTGCTTCCCAGACGCCCCCTCGTGAGTTTTGCCCCGCCCTCTTTTCGAAAAGACGTCGGCGGTGCTCTGTGCTCCGCCCATCAGCGCTGGCGAGGGCGGGTGCCTCAGCTTAAACCTCCGAGCTCTAACCGCGCACGGTAAGGCGTGCCCACCCCCCCCCCACCCCGCACGGCGAATGTGCTGGTCTGTGTTCGGCATCGTCGTGGCGTGGACCACCGGCACGCTCAGCGGGCGTCTGCTGCTCGCGCGGGACCGCCGGTTTGCGCTCTTTGTGCTCGTCTTGTGCCAAGTGCAACTGGCGGACCTCGCACTCCGCCTCCTCCCCCCCCACCGCGACGACGTGGGGTGTTCGGCTGCAAACCGGTGGCTGAGCCGAGGCTACATGGCGGTCCTCGCGGCGAGTTTTGTGGGAGCTTGGGGGGTGGACAAGCTGCACAAGCTGGTCGTCGCCTGTGCGTTTGCTGTGGGCGCACTGTGGGTGTACCCGGGCGCCCGCATTCTGCTTGCTGCCGACCGGGGCTGCACTTCCGTCACGCCGGGCGGGTTCTTGAACTGGTTCGGAGTCACCGGGTGGCGCTCGGCGGGCAGTATGTGGTGGGCGGTCACCGCCGTGGCAATGCACTGGCAGTGGACAAGGGCGCGCGCCGCGTGTTTCGTAGTGGGCTTCTTGGAGATGCTCGCCGTGGTCCGCGTCCTCCCCGACGAGGCGTTCGCAGAAAGCTGGTGTCTGGTGGCAGCAGCATCGGGCCCGGTTTACTTGGCGGTGTTTGCACTACTCGAGCCGCCCCCTCGCGCGACCGCCGTGGCCGTGGGCGTCGACGCCGAGGGGTGCGAGGAGGCGCCCCTGCTCGCCTACGCGGCCCCCTCCAGCAAGATGGCCGCAAAATCGGCATCTCGAGCTCCGGCCCCCGTCTCGGAATGCCATCCCATTGCACACAAGAAGAGCGCCGCGGCCACGGCACACCCCCACGCCAATGCCGCAACAGGCAGCATTACACGTGTATAAGCGCCGACGCATGCACCGCCGCCGGTTTTATCTGGCCCCTACCTGGAACGTCGTCAAGCGGGTCAGCAGCGCAGCGTGCGTGCGTCGGGGGAAGGCGCCCGAGCGGGGGTCTGCTTGGAACAAAGTGACGATGGCTGCAGGGGACCCCCAGCCGCTCAGATCGCCCTTCTCGCAGAGCAGCGCGTTCTCCTCGGCCGTCGGCGTCAGTCTCCGCACGCGGTTTTCTCTGGCTTTGTTGTTGCGGAGAGGGTAGGCCGAGGACCTGGGGTCCCTGTTGAAGTCCTGCACGATTTGCACGGGCCTCGCCCATCCCGTGTCTTCGGCGTGTGTGCACAACAGAGCGGTCTCCGCCTCCGTGTACGGGGGTCTTTTAATCTTCTTCCGGGGGGGGGGCGTGCTCCGCTGCGCGTCGGTCGGCGCGCTGCCCCGCGCCTCGAAGAGGACTGCCTCCACGATGTGCGTGGAGGCGGCTGTGAAAAGCAGCCCCACGACGGAGCCCTCCACCCCCAGCGGGCCACAGGTAGCTTCGAACGGGAGCTCCGGGAGCGGGCGCACGGTGCCTGCGTCGATCTCTGCACGCGCCTCTTTCCAGCGAACGCCGCTCGTCACGAACGCGCCGGACCTGTGGGGCGCAAAGTCTTCTTCCGGCACGGACTCGAGCATCCAGGACGAGGAGGCGGCGCCTGCCCTTCGGAGTCTCTGCGCGGTCCTGCTACTAGGGTGCGCCTGGGCGGCCCACTGCACGTCCTTCACTTTGAGCTCCATTGGTCGGAATGGAGGGAGCGGCTCGAAGCCGGTTGCATCGCGCTATCGTGTGGGGTTCGGGGGGGGCGGGCCGCAACAGAGCGCCTCGTGCTTGTTTTTCAGAATAGTGTAGTAGAGCACAAAGTCCATGACGGCACAAGCCCACAGTCTGCCAGTAAAACACGCATCATGGTCCATGAACAGCTGGAAGTACAGGAGGGAATGCCCCCACGAGAACGCCTTGACTAGAATGGACACGGTGGAAAAGCTCTCGACGCCAACTTCGCTGTAGAGCGTCCTCAGGAGTTGGGGGACGCGCGGGACTACGGAGAGAACCACCCCGGACAAACTCATCAGGTCGTGCCATCGGCTTGCGTCGGGATCCTTCGCACACTGGATGCCCGACAGCGGCAACACGCCCCAAGCAAACACAAACACCAAACCCAACAGGCAGAGCGCGTGCAACAACGGGATTTCGCCGATGTAGAGCGCCACCCTCCGCGCCACCGACATGTGGCGCGTCAGGCGGCTCTTCATAAACGCCCCCCGACTGCCCACTTCTTCGAACGGCGCACGCACTACCACCCGGCTAGCTGCCGGGTTCGGAGCGCCCGGGCGCCGCACGATTGGGCGGCGCCGCGCTCAGACGGGCGGCCAAAGCAAGGCTTTGGCGCAGCGGGTGTGCAGGATGTCCTCCCCCACACCACGCACCTTCGTCCGCATGCCCACCAGCACGGTGCAGGGGGAGGAGGGGCGAGGGTACTACTTCTGCTCCGTGCCAAGACCAAAGATGTATGCTTTTGTGCAGAAACACGACCCGCAGCAGCGACACTTCTACGAGGTCACGCCGTTGCACGGTGCGTTGAGACCCTTCTTCGACATCGAGTGGGACCCCCCGCAGGCCTTCGACGTTTCTGTGGTGGTGCAAACGCTGCTCGTGGAAACCAAGCGCGCTGCGAGCACTCTTGTGCCGTCGGAGACCCTCTCCTGCGAACACCTTCTGATGACGGCGAGCTCTGCTGCGAAGGCGTCCTTCCATCTGCACGTGCATCTCCGGACGGGCGAGGGGCGCGCGGTGGCGCTCGACGGGATGGGGAACCTGGCCCGTTTTTGTCTGCGGGTGCTGGCACGTGTGTTCGCGAAGCTCGGGTGCATCGCGCCCCACGCACTGCCCGTCGACCCGAGCGTGTACACCAAGTTCCGCGTGCTGCGGCTGCCGGGGTGCGTGAAGCGAAAGCACGCGTCCCTGTCCGAATGGCGGCAAAGAGTGCTTCGCCCGTTATCGATGGAAGTGAGAGGCGGGCACAGCTCCGACCTGCTCCGCCAGAAGCCACCTGCCCTGCCACAGACCACGTTCGAGTGGGCGTTGGTCACGCTAGAAGACGCAGAACCCTCGAAGACGCTGCTGCTGCGCGACAACACGCACAGCGACCTGTCCCGCTTCGTGCCGAAGGGCCGCACGGGGCGCTCCTCTGCGTACACCAGAGCGTACTCCGGCGCCGCCGAACCCGACGCCCCGCCGCCGGTGATGGGACCGGGCGGGCAGGCAGAGGCAGCCGCCCAACACCTCGAACTGTCGGTATTGGCGAGGGCCGGCGACGCCGTGGACGGGCGTTCCGAAGCCACGCATTTCGACCTGCTGACCACGGGCAGCAAACATTTCCGCGTGCAAGACGAGGGGGCCCTGCACGCCTTGATGTGGAGCTGGCACCAGGCGGGACGCGCTTTCGTGGCCCACGAGTTGCTCGATCGGCAGCAGGAGAGCGCGCCCCTCGTACTCGACATCGACCGTTTGCCGGTGCCCCTCTTGGGAAGCGTCCTCGAAGCAGCCGTTGCCGCGGTGCGGTGGGTCTTCGGACTCGACGCCCACCCGCTGTGCGTAGTGCTCACTGCCGGCGCCAGCAGCGCGCACCTGCACTTCCCGGAAATCGGCATCCGGCAGAGTTCGCCTGCGGACACGGGCATGGCGTTCGCTTGTCTGCGCCGCGCCCTGCACGAACGACTCCCCGTGCTGAACTGGCAACTGCTGCTGGATGCAGGGCCGTACTCCTGCGGCTCGCTGCGCATGCTGGGCGCCTCGAAGCTGCGCGGCGGCTTCGCAGAGCGCCCGCTCGAACTGTGCGGCGTGTTGCCGCGCGGCGGGGGGGCGCTCTCGCACAGCGAGGGGTTCGTCTGGGCGCTGCAGCACACCTCTCTGCGGCGCAGCGTGCCTGCCAGAGACGTGTGCGCTGCGGCGCGGCATTGGTTCTTCGGGCGGGGGTTCGCGGTGGACGGGGGGCTGATGCCGCCCCCGCGGCGCGAGGCCTCGTGGTGCCTGCTCGGCGCGGTCGTCGACGCTGCGCGCAGCGCGGCCGGCATGGCGCTGCAGCGAGACGGCGCGACGGACGTGGGGGCTTCGCGCCCCGAGTTCGCGGCACTGCTCGCCTTCGTGGAGGCTGTGTTCCCGGAGCTGTGGAAGCACGTGTGCGTGCGCAAAGTGCGCGTGCAGCGCGGGGCGTCGGGGACCTTCTACCGAGTGCGGCTGCAGAGCAGCTTCTGCAGCATAGCGCGCCGGAGCCACGCGAAGAGCCAGGGCGGGGCGCTGTTCGTGACGTCGTGGGGGCGTGCCGTTCTGCGCTGCTTCGTGTGCCAGGGGCGCGGAGTCCCGCCCACGTCGCGCGCATTTTCGCCGGGCTCGAGTGTGCTGGACGTGCTGTTCCCCCACCGCCGACGCAAGCTGCCGGAAACCGTGAGCATCCTCGTCGAGGCTGCACGGGGCTCCGCCGAACTCCTGCCGGACGCGCTCGCGTTGGTGTGCGGCGATGCGCGCGACCGGGTGCTCGGCCTGTCGGACGAGCTCTACGCGGAAGCCACCACGGGGGGGGCGGCGCGCGGGCTGAGCGGGAAGAAGCGCGGCCGCCCGCGGGCCCCCCCCCCGCCGCCCGCCGTCGGTCCGAGCGAGACCGTGCCCCTCCCCGACGCGGTGCGCGACTCGCTCTTCACGCTGCTCGACGCACTGCAGGCGGGAGACTGGTTCGGCTTCCCGGCGGAGCGTCGGATCAGCAGCAGCATGCTCTACGACGTGCTGCTGCTGCGGGAGCAGCGCCGCGGCGCTCGAGTGGACGTCGACGGGCGGAACGCATTCGCATTCCTGCAAGTGGCGACGTCGGCGTCGCGCGGCACGCTGCGCACCAAGGCGCGCCAAGTGGACGCACTTCTGCGCAGCGAACGGAAGCTGGTGGCGTCCCGCATCCGCGCCCACGAGACGGATGCGCCGGGTGGCCAGCAGGCGCTGGAGTGGGGGGAGGCGTTGCTGCAGATCGACGGGCTCCTCGTCCGCTTGGAAAAGGAGGTGTTCCCGCTCGCCGAAGACACGAACATGTATTACGTGTACAAGCTGTGCTGCGAGAACGGCGTGCGGTGGATCGCCCCGCGCAACGTCAACGTCGCGGCACTCGTGCTGTCGTATCTCAAGCTGTGCATCGACCGAGGCGAGTTCGCGCGGCAGCCGGTGGCAAAGCGCCTCGGGCACGGCAACTTCGCGTGCAACATCATGCGCTTCGACCGCGCGCGCTTTGTGTACCAGGTGTGCTTCCGCGACACGGACTCGTTCGTCGCCTTCCTGCTGCGCGACGCGCCTTTCGTGCGCGACCTGCTGCGCTCCAAGCAGCAACTCGGCGACCACATATCCGACAGCCTGGTCAAGGAGTCTTTCTGGGAGTCCACGGAGCCCGACCTCCGCTTCAGCGCCTTCGCCAACGGGCTGTACTGCATCGAGGAGCACCGGCTGTATCTGTCCGACGACGCCGAGTTCGAGCGCAGGCGCCTGGCCGCGCGCGGCGGCGCGGGCGCGGGCGCCGACTTCGCGGCGCGGTTCGGCCGGCTGTCCGAGCTCTCGGGTGCCGGGTCGGCGCGCGTGTGCGCCGGCAACGCCTTCCCCCTGCCGATGCGCGTGCCCGACGTCGAGTGGCGCGTCGGCGACCCTGCCGCCGCTTCGTTCCAGGGCATGCGCATCGAGTGGGCGGCGCCGCTGGAGAGCGACATGCAGAAGATCGTGCGCTTCCAGAACTGGGACCTGGGCACGGAGTTCGTGTTCTGGGCACTGGTGGGCCGGCTGCTGCGCCGGCTGAACGTGCAGGTGACCGCCCCCGGGCACACCGAGAGCAAGTGGCTCCCGCGCGACTCGCTGAAGTCGCTGCTTTTCCTCGTGGGCGAGAGCGACGCAGGCAAGACTGCGATCGCACACATCGTGCGCTTTTTCTTCCAGCCGCAGTACGTGGCGGAGCTCGAGGCGCAGGTGGAGGAGCGCTTCCCGCTGGCGGGGTGCGTGAACGCCGCCCTGGTCATCGTCGGCGAGGGCAAAGACTTCAACCTGAACGAAGACACGCTGTGCAAAATCTCCGAGGGGCTGCGCTGCGCGGTCCACCGCAAGAACCTGCCGCCGCTGCACGTGCTGTTCCAGGCCCCGATGCTGGTCACCGGCAACGGCAAATTCCCGCACAAGGATGCGAAGTGCCAGATCAGCAACCGCACGGTCTACTTCCCCTTCACGCACGCCGTCGACCCCCGCAGCCAGGACCTCGGGCTGGTGCACCGGGTGTGCACCGAGCAGATCGACATCGTCCTGCGCAAGGCCAACTCGGCCTATCTGCTGCTGCTGCGCCTGCTGCGCGGCCGCAACCTCTTCAGCCTCGTGCACCCACAGTCCACCCTCGCGCAGGAACGCAAGATCAACTCCGTGCGGGCACTGCGCGAGTTCATCGCTGCGTGCTGCAGCCACCAGCCCCTCCAGAACCTCGCACTCAAATGCGACGACGGCGCGCGCATCTGCTTCCCGCGCTCCGTGCAGCACTCCCTCGGACTCGGCGTGCCCCCGGAGGGGGCCGTGCCGACAGGCGCGCCGCCCCGGGTCGCGCTGCCCGACGTGGTCGGCGCCTTCCGGCGCTTCGCGCAGCACAAGCGCAACATCAAGGCCGCGCTGCCGGAGTTCGCCTCGACGGGCTCGCTCGACGCGCTCGCAGTCGCACGGAGCGCTTGGTGGCGCCACTTCGGCGTCGTGCTGGCGGCGGCCGAGAGCGGGGGCCGCGAAGGGGTGTTGCTGCTGCACGGCCTCCAGCTCAACAGCCGCGTCGCGCATTCTGCGAGCAAGGCGCCGCCTGCATCGGACACCTTTTTCGCCGGCAGTGCTCAGTGACATTACATCCCCTCTAGCACCGCCGCCTCGGCGCAGCACGCCCTGGCCTCCGGGCGGAAGCGGCGGCACGTCGCGCATTCTGCGCAGCTGTGTGCCGCGCAGACCCCCGACATCCGGCGCGCGATCCGCGCGACGGAGCCTCGCGCGTAGCCGCTTGCGACGCTCATCAAGCGGGGCCAGCGCCGCCCGCGCGCGCGCGCGGGCCGCAGCACGCACATGGCGACGAAGACCCCGCCTGCTGCAACCAGGCGCGGCGCCGCCACTCCGCCGCGGGTTTGCAGCAGGAACAGCTCGGACGCGAACTTTGCGAGCGCCTCCACCGCGTCGCGCGCCTCGACGTCCCCGAGCGCATGCGCGCCCAACGCCGAGAAGGGCGCTACGAAGTCGAGCACCGGCGACCCGAGCCCCTTTGCAGGCATCCGCAGCACGAGCTCGACCTCTGCGTCCCGCAGCTCGCGCGTGCCCACGCCGCACTCCGCCCGCACCAGCGACAGACATGCAACCCCCCAAGCCGCATCCTCGACCTTCATTGAGATGCACAGTGCGGCGGCGCGGCACTCCGGACGCGTGCGTGCACGCGCCCCCTGCAACATCGAGAGCGCCCGGAACAGCACCGCATCGCGCACCGCAGGATGCTTCCCGGCGCACGCTAGCTCGAGAGCGTCCCCGATTGACTCCATTTTTAGGCGTGGTTGCACGTTGCATGGGCAGCTGTCCCTATGAAGGGTGTTCTGGCACGCTCTCTGCTCATCCGACACGGACACGCCTGCTCTTGTGCAGCAACGCCGGCTGTCGACGCGCACGGCGACCCAGCCGCCTCTGCCGGCTGTGCGCGGCAATCTTCAGCGGGGGCAACTGCGCGAGACACGAGCGCCGCTGTGCGCTGCAGCACGCGGCATTGGTCGCAGCCTGCCGCGCAGCCCAGAGCGCCGCCGCCGCAAAGCTGCTCGCAGCGGGCGCCCCCGCCGCACACGTCCCCCCATCGCAGTGCGCAGGCACTTCGGCGCTGCGCGCCGCCGTGGCTGCAAATGCACCTGCAGCGTTGCTGCGGCTCCTCGTGCGGCACGGCGCGCACACCGCGTCGGAGCGCCGAATGCCCCCGTTGCTGCACATCGCAGTGCGCCACGGCAACGTTGCTGCCGCGCGGGTCTTGCTGGCCGACGCCGGCGCAGATGCTGCAGCGCGCGACGCGCGCGGACAGAACGCGCTCTGCGTGGCCGTGCTTGCGCGCCGACCCGCAGTTCTGGCGTTCCTCTTGCGAACTGCGCCGCCCCCCGCCGCCGCCCTCCGCGCTGCGCAGGAGCTAGCACGAGAGCAGGCCGCCGGCCCCTGCACCTCTGCGCTGTGTACCGCCACGCTCGACGCCCTGCGACCGCCCGAGCGGCGCAGCGAGTTGCGGTAGCCACGTGCAGGCGTGCGGGTGTGCGGAAGTAAGAACACGCCTAGGACCGCCCTGCGCCCTGCAAGCGCCCTGCAAGCGCCTGCAAGCGCCCTGCAAGCGCCCTGCAAGCGCCCTGCAAGCGCCCTGCAAGCGCCCTGCAAGCGCCCTGCAAGCGACCGCCCGCAGCGAGCGCAGCGAGCAAGGGAGCGAGTGCAGCGCACCGCCCTGCGCCCTGCAAGCGACCGAGCAAGCGACCGACCGCAGCGAGCGCAGCGAGCAAGGGAGCGAGTGCAGCGAGGGAGCGCCCGTGCGGGTGTGCGAAAGTAAGAAAACGCCGAGGTGAAACGCGAC
>Ga0114997_10004134_pt1 | contig 11279 bp, 11 predicted proteins | sample ArcticOcean_MG_C_2_FD_87045 | JGI IMG/M metagenome (GOLD analysis project Ga0114997, IMG submission 87045) | Marine microbial communities from western Arctic Ocean - ArcticOcean_MG_CB4_136 | ecosystem: Environmental > Aquatic > Marine > Oceanic | place: Arctic Ocean: Canada Basin | collected... | reverse complement strand
TTAATCCTGTCCATTGGCCATCGTCACAATATTTGCACGAGGTACTTCCGGACACGTTTTGAAACTTACCTACGGCACAAGCTTTGCAGTCCGTTGAATTGTGTTGGTTGGTGTAATATCCCAATGCACAGTCATGACAGTTGGGCATTTGTCCAAATTTCCCAGATGGACAGGTGCAAGTAGCCTCCGTTCCTATTAATGTCCGGAAATAATGATTATACTTTGTATAATCTATCTGATGTTCCAAATAGGGGTTTTCAAACAAATCATAATGACCTTGCAACACATTTTCGTTTAAATATGACATAGAAGCATAATTTTCCCAGTTATCTGTTACAAAATCACCATCATTCATTTCCAGCCACTTATCCCCACACAGAAGTGTACCTACGTTTGTTCCTTTAAACATAGATTGAATTACGGCTATGTTTGGAGAGTTTAGCTCACATTTATTGTAACCATTTCCTGCGAGCCGTTCTTGCCTGCATGTTTCTAGATTATCAGAGGAAACCCCGGCATCAAACCCATGTATCATGGTATCTGAAAGTTGCCAGTTTGAAAGGTCTTCACGAAAAGCAATGGCACCCTCGAACATTCTCGGCATTTTTTCTACACGGGATACGTCCCAGTTTGAAAGACCAATTCCCTCAAAACTCGTTGCACCTGCAAACATATCCACCATGTTAGTTATTTTTATTACATTCCAGTTTGAAAGGTCACTGTTAAATTTATGTGCACCCCCAAACATGGGGCTGTCTAAATAAATATCATTTGCGACATTAGACACGTCCCATTTTGAAAGGTCTGCATTAAAAGTGGTGGCACCCTCGAACATGCCATTCATGTTAGTCACACTACCCACATTCCAATCCGAAATGTGAGTAAATCCGAAAAGATCACCTGCAAACAAATGATCCATATCGTCTACACCACTCACATCCCATGTATTCATGTTTTTATATTCATCCTCACTCACACCCAAGCAATTTCTAATCGCATCTTTTAAATTTTCGGTAGCTGACGTGCCTGTAAAGACTGTGTACATGGGACATCCGGCATAAACATACAAAGGTAAGACACTCAATAAAATATAAACATAGTTGTATGTTCTTTATTTATATAGTGTGTTTTTGTTAAAAAGAGACATTTATAACTTTTTTAGTTTGTCAAGTATATGCAAATAAATTAAAGTTTAACCTATATTTAAAACTAACAACTTCAATTAAGCCAATCATGTATGTTCACTTCGTCGGTACTTATGAGAGGATAGTAGTGTCCAGTATTTAATAACAAATAAAAGGTCGTATCGTAGGTTGCGTCTTGTTGGCCCAAAATTTCGACAACACCCGTCTTTGAGCCGTCGTACGTCAAAACAACGAAGCGACAATGTAGGACATCGGCAATAAAGGATGCCCACACTTCCGACAAATTATTTGGACTTTGTAATTCAGCTTGTAAATCTATAATACCTTCCAAGGATGATTGATATATCTCGACGAATTCGGACAATCGTGGTTTAAAATTGGTGCCTGTCAGGATGGTAATAGACGTCAGAAGACAATAACCATCGCCCGGTACATTGACAGTTCGAAAGTTGGTAAGAACGCGCTCACACTTTTCTACAAATATTTTTGTTTGTGGACGGGCATTTTCGTGTATATTCCAAAATGCCATTTCGCAGAATTGGTACATTTATATAGGATTTATTGTTATTTTTTTCCTTTGGTCAATCTCATCTAAATCTCTAAATATTTAGCCAATTTCATCTGACTAAATATTTAAACTTGTACAAAAAAAATGAACAAGTGTCCTTTATGCAAGTGTTCGTACGCAAAAAAGTCCCATTGTGCCATCAGACTGTTTAATTCTGAGAACGAATGTGCTGTATGCATGGAAAACAAGTCAGAAATGCTTGCGCTGCCGTGCGGCCATCAGTTTTGTCAAGAAGATCTGGCTACACTTGGCATTTTTCCTGTTAAGAAAAAAACTAAAAAAACTAAAAAAACTAAAAAAAGAAAGCGTCCCGCTGCCCCCACAGCTCGTTCATGGGCCGGCGCTGTCGCCAGGGCCACCGCAAGTTCGTCCAGGTCTGTGGCGCGCCGTCGTTTGGGTAATGTTGTCCCAGTGTTTAGGCGATGTGGGTGGTGTGGACATCATGGCCATAACATTCGTAAATGCGAAGAACATCGTTTGCAATGCCGTTCCAATTGTGGAACAACCACAATTGGAACGGCAATGCACAAAGAGATTCATAGAAACAAGGTTAATTGCCAAACATGTCATAAAAAGGGCCACGAGTCGGTGATGTGTGCCGTTGTTATTCTCGCGTGATTCTTTGTCTTTTTATTCGTGTGTTGCGTTTTGTGTAATGGTGTTCTGTACAGAGGACATTTTATTACAATACAGTAAATTTATACTACAAATAATTATCTTTTCATTAAAAAAGTTTTTCTACAAACAGGCTGGGCACGGATACAATCGGAGACAGACGAACCAACTTCGTAAACAATACATTTATCTTTTGCGCGTGTGATGGCTGTATACAAACGTTCCCTTTTATCGCCCCAAGACGAAGTTGCTTTATAAATCACTGTCGTGTACTCAGACCCTTGGCTTTTATTCACTGTCAAAGCATAGGCGGGTCTTAAATAATCATCTTCTACTATGTTAAATACAACATCTGAAGCAAATGTAACGACAACGTTCGGGCCTCGAGCCCTTTTGACAATGCCAATCTCACCATTCGCTACTTGTAATTCTTTCCCAGTGGAATTGCCATTGCGATCAACAACATCGATATATTTATTGGTAATATTAATGACCGAATCACCAACACCAAATCTCCAATTTTGATAACGCCAAGTTTTATTGTTAAAGTTATAATCCATACTCGTCGGATCTGAACAAGACGCGCCACCAATAGGGTTACATATTTGTCGCAATTTTCCGTTAAGTTTTGCAACTTCAGCATTTGTATTACACAGTACTACTGGCATTGCATTCGTTTCAGTGAATATTTCTTGGGCATTTTGTACAATTTGTTCGTCGTTTTGATAGGATTTTTTGACAAAGGATTGTTCAGAGTAGTCCAAATCCAACAGACCTTGTCTTATTTTTTGACCGTTAGTGGCTATAAACGACTGTTCTGACGATCTGTAAATTTTTGTTAGTTCAATTTTTGCAATATCCGATTGGCAAATGTCATGGAGAAACTGTCCAGGGCCAACAGATGTTAATTGTGCTGTGTCCCCTACAAAAATGATCTTGTTGAATTTTCGTTTATTCAGCAGCATGGCTAAAATTTCTGGTTCTTGCATGGATTGTTCGTCCAGTAGTAGTGTTTGTGGTAGTTCTTGATTTTCCGACATGTACACCAATCTGTGGACAGTATAAGCTTGGACACCAGTGACTTCCGCCAAACGTTGGGCGGCCTTTCCTGTGGGCGCTGCACAGACAACGCGCTGGCCTAAACTTTTAGCAATGTGTTTACAAACGGTTGTTTTTCCAGTACCAGCACCACCCTGCAAGATAAATAACGGTAATCGACACGCTTGTCTAACGGCTTCACGCTGCACGTCGTCTAATTGTACATCCGACTCTGGTTCAGTAAAGTCTGACTGACGATATTTCGTGCGTATATTATCAAATGTTTTTGCAATGAATAATTCAATATCAGCATATCGGATAAGGGCAATCTGATTTTCACGAATAACACACGGCCATGTTGGCTCTGTGGCTTCAGTGTCCATTTGTATCAAAAAAGATCGTACAGGCATCCAATAATTACCAGTACTAGACATGTGTTGGCGAATTGTGTGGATTGCTTTGCATCTTTTTGCTCTTAGATCTGTGTTATTTAGCTGCAAGTCCTGACAAATGGCTTCAACCATTTTTGTTCTGCTTTTGTGTTTTGTTGCACTCAAAAAGTCAGAACGTTTAGTGTTTTCATATCCAAATCCGTCATACTCTGTATCGTACAATATTCTCCACGGATCTTGTTGAATAAAATGTACAAAATTTTCCAAGGAACCTTTCCATTTAACAGCAGCAGATGTTTGATTTTCGTTCATGTAGGAGTGCAGGGACGGCAATCGTTTCGACATTTGTTCTGAAGAATTTATTTCAGTGGCAATACTGTCATAGGCCGAATACATTTTTAGTAGTTTTTTTCGGCCAACTTTTGGGATGTCCATTAATTCCGCGGATCTTTTTTTTGCCAAGGCGTTTATTAATGTCGACAATGGCTTCATGCGCATGAATATTGCAGCACGATCCTTGTAACCAATGCCATGTGCATTGAAAGCTGCCTTAAGAGCATGGTTAGTACGTGAATATGGCGTACCTTTAAACGAACATTTTCGCCCGCCCGTCCGAACGCGTTTCATTGATAGTGTGCCCTTGTATATTTGTCCAGGAACAATTTGTGAGGTTGAACATCCAAAATTTCCACCACAAGTACCTTTGGTATCAGCATTCCGAAATTCTACCAGAGCCCAGTCTTCCCCCCTTGTAAGAATAACTTTCGTCACTTCGATACGAACCATTTTTTTGGATCATTATTACAACATTTATTTGAAAATAATTATAAGTGTTATTTTAGCTATACATTTATTTGAAAATAAAATACATTTATTCTGACATAGCCATGTCTATTTCTATATCTCTGGTATTTATTGGTTGATTTGTCCTACAAAAACTCGTAGTATGGCACCATATAAAGATATAAATCACAAAACACATAATGACAAGCATCAAAAGTAATATAATACCGGAAGACAATGCACTCCCCATGTAGTTGTAATAGTTATATGTTATATGTGATCGTGATTAATCCATGTCTTTGTTTGTTGTATATGTAGTATATATAAATCATTGGAATTCAAAAATGCAAGCGGAACGTGTTCGCATATGTTCTGAACGTATTATGTCAAAGGGGGTGGCTTCGTCTTGGTTGATTCCGTTGACTTCCGAGGCCGATGTTAATGATATATTAGTCTTGTTTGCTCAGTATTTAATAACACGCACTGAACCTTCAGCGGAGTATCCGATTTTAAAGACATGTTTTGAAACACTTTTAAACGAAAGGAAAGAATGTATGTTTGTTTTTATGAGACGAGGCGTTGATAAAGCTGTTGGTATTCTGCGTTCTGAGAGTCCTCTTTGTTCTGCACGCGAAGAGACACTTATGACGCAGTTAGGTATGGCGAAACAGTGGAATGTTCCACTGTGGACTTGGGAGGACTCTCATCATTTACTATCTTCTGAAATGGAAAAACAATGTCCCGACCATCGCCCATATATGGGCATCTGGTGTTATCGATGACCCATTGGAAGACCACTAGGGTTGCGTTGCCATAATTCTAGAGCATGGTAATGTTCTTCAATAGCCAGTGCCCATTCTTCCCACCGGACGACATCCATTTCTTTGTTTGATAAAGATACTTTGTCCGAATCATTATTTTGTATTGAGGAACTACTGGACGAAGAACTACTGGACGAAGAACTACTGGACGAAGAACTACTGGACGACATTTTGATAATTATTATAACTGGTCTATTTTAGATCGTCTAAAATCCATTATACAAATCTCTGCCATGCAGTTTTATTCTCATTTTTTTGGCGGTTGACAGCGGTTCTAAACGTTCCAGACGACATCAATTGGCAGTATGCTACATAGTCGTCATCGACTAAAGATTTGGAATAACAGGCGATATGTTTGCATTGTCTACCTTTTAAGTGATGGCTACCCGCGGCGCCGCCACACGTATAACAAACAAATGTAGAGGTCGAGCCAATGTATGCAATATATCCGGGCTCTGAGTTTCCTATAGTGATTCGCATTCGTTTTGTTGGTAATCCTCTGGGTAATATTGGCAGTGGTTCGCCGATTGGCATCGCTAACATTTTATTATACATGTCTTCGGTTAATTGTTTGACATGTCTGATCACAAATGCAGTTGGCCTTGGGCGTGTTAGCATGGCAGCGCCATGGCAATGTTTACACATTTTATGTTGAGGAGCTTGTCGGAATACAAAGTCTGGACAGGTGCATGACCATTTGGGCGATCTGTTTTCTAGCCAATAACGTATAAGATATTGTGGTGCGGCGTTGTATTTAAAAAATTCAGTTTCAAAAAACATTTCATTTATATTTTTCAATTTTGTAAAAGGTGTACCTCTCTTAATTTTTGGATTCCCTCGAGGCGTTTTTCGTAAGCGCCTTAATAATCTCAGAACAAGACTAGACATTTTTGATTATTGTTTTGATTCACCAACTTTAATAGTGTTTTATTCTAATCTCTTTGCTGCCATATAATATTGTTTTGCGGGTGTGAACACCCATTCATCAACTACAGAAGTTTCTAATGGTTTCCGCACATTTGTTTCTAACCATTGAAGAACTGAATGTACAAATTTGGGTGGTGGTGGAGCGTTGGACGCCATTTTTTTCGCGGTGTCAGAATCCATGCAGATATAGTAAAGTATATTTATAGTCCATTAAAGATAATATTGAACAAAAAACTATTCCATTTCTGGATTAACAATTTGTTTTATGTTTATTTGTGGACTCCAATACATGATCGAAACTGGGGTTTTGTCTATTTTAAAAGGAATTTCGTCATCACATGCGATTTCTAGGTAAGGTTTGAGATGGACAGATTTAACAGAAGCCGGTGCATTGTGGTTTCGTTGTTTAACGTATTCACCGATATCCGATTTCAGATAGAGTGTTAACTCTACAGCTTTTTGTATATCTATAGACCATTTACCGGGGGATTTATTTTCCCAAGATACAGAATGATCCGACCAATCCATTTCCATGGAAAGTGGTTCTTCGAGTTCAAAACGCACTGTTTCTGTTCCTCGTGCCGGGATTTTCCATATTAATTTGTTATAAGTTGGCCCGTAACTAATCAACTTAACCCATTCCGAGATCCATTCGCCAATAGACGATGCATTTGTATCCACAACTGCGTCCACATGGGCAGTGCCGATGGGTTGTAACCGCATATGTTTAACAGAAGTTTCAAAGGAAAAAGTTGCTGGAAGGCCTGTGCAATTTACAATAGTCAGACGTGTGGAACAATTTAAAATAGACATTTAATTTATATTAAGATATATGAAGATATTTATATACTCACTTGAGTGAGCGGAGTGCTTGGAAATTTCTCATATCCTCTACCGTCACCGTTTCTCGCTTTCCCATACTGGCACAAAATGCGGCTCCTGTAAAAATCGTCGTCAATTCGTGTTCTGCAGCGGTTTGGATGGCGAGGATGGCATCCACGTTGAATCGGAGACGCTCCGTCGAATTATCGTGCGACACCTGCTGAACAATGCGCTTAAAAGTCGTTGCTGGTAAAATTAATGTTGTTCGCTCCTGCAAGGCGACTACCTCTTTCTCCGTGCGGCGTTCTTTGCGAGATTGTTTAGGAGCCTTGTTAATCAACTTTTTAGAGGAAGCAATTGCGGACATTTCTTTTTTATTGTGCGCCTTTATACTTAGTTTTGTTAAATGTATTGGATTACGCACAACACGATGTTAATCGCGTTTTTTTCTTTGGAATCTTGATAGGAGTAATTTTGAACGGTAATTCGGGTTTGTCGTTAATTGTTTGCTTCAAACATTTCGACATAAAAATTTGAATAGATTTTTTGACTCTACTACTACATTTTCCACTGACAATGTTCCATTTCTGGCGTTCGTATGGATATAATACATCCCTCAGATCATTGGGACAACTTTGGGTCAGATCACTCTTATTCCCCAACACACCCACTACATTTGGTTGATGTTGTTCCACAATTCGAAGCCAATATGTCAAATTATGTTTAGGTTTACTCAGATCATAGACCACAATAATAATATTCGAATCTCTTAAATATGAATGTATAAGCGAGTGAAAACGTTCAGAACCAGCAGTATCCCAAATTGTCAGGTGTACGTCTTGTTCTTTTACACAAACAGATTTGGAAAAAAAATCGATACCGAGAGTCGATTGTATATTCTCCGTCGATTTGGACAAATAAGAATGTATAATAGATGTTTTTCCAACGCCGAAATCCCCCACAAAACAACACTTTGTTCTTTCTTGCATTTTGTTTTATTTGTTAGAACCTAAATACTCGCCTTCCAAGCGTCAAATGCAGTCACCGCAGAATCCGCATATTTAGAATCCTTCACAATGATTTGTGTCCAATATTCACAATATCGTGCTGCCAATAAGGTCGAGACAGAAGTTCTTTTGACACTAAACGATTTAGTTGGTGATGAACCGTCGTAAAAACGCAAACTGTCCATCGGATGGCCGTCCGCTTTGCCAGTAAATCCAACACACGAACATTCAATAACAATGCGGTCTGGTGGTATTACCTTTGACATTTTTTGAAATTTATCATCAGAATTGTCTTCCTTGTGAGCCAACACATGTGAGATGTGGATAAAGACCCCCTCGTTTGTCACAACGCAGGACTGTACTCTCGATAAAACACCGCCACTTTCCACGGGAAACTTATCTTCAGATGCTTGATGTCCGACGGGTACAGGTCGTTCTTTGTATGGTTTGGACAATACCGTATGTTTTGTCATATTAAGGATGAATCGTTCGATCTCGTTGGCGGAAACACATCCCTTTTCGAGTGGAATTCTTGAATTGATTTTTTTGCCGAGTTGTTGCAATCTGCATAATTTGATATAATTGGCACAGGGTTCGTCCGAATTTGGATGGCCAAAAGATGGCTTATTTTTTTCCATATGATAAATAGCGTGCATGATTTCATGCTTTACTAGCCAGGCCAAAGCGTCCTTGTTCGCAATGGCTAGTAAATCATGGACAGTCGGGTTTTTCAGCCATGGTTTGGAACGCTTGCAAGTCACAACAACTTTATACAAATCACGCGTATCAATTCTATGAATAATTTCGCGAGTCGCTTTACTCAATGTAGAATTGCGCAATGTATCGATAATCGTGTCGTCATACTTGCAAAACGAATCAATGTCATTGATTGATTCACGTAACGGTAATCCAGAAGCTACCAAGGCGTCAGACACCATGTGGTGGGTCGCGACAACAGCAGGATGTCGATACACCGTTGTATGCAACCGATATCTTGTTTGAAATAGATTGTAGATATCTTCATATACTTTGTGATTATAACAGATCACTCCGTCTATCACACGGGCATTATTTAAAATACGACGTGTATCGGTGTCGAATCCACCTTGTGAAAGTCCACATGCGCGGGCGTCTCGTTTAATATACTCCATCTTATCTACATCCAAATGGTTCACCTGATTGGCGACAATATGGTACATAAAACCGTCTTGGCCTTTAGTTGGGGCAATGAGCGACTGAACAAAGGCAATTTCTTCAGGAGAATATTCAAATGACGACTCAGACAAAAGACGGGCCACAATTGTAACGGATCTCATTTCATGATGGGCCATTGCTGATTTATCGTCTTTCAAAAAAACATCGTCAAACAAATGTGAAAAAGGGCCATGGCCGACATCGTGCAAAAGCCCCGCAAACTGTACCAATAAGATTTGACGTGGTGTAATATTCAATTCGGGTTGTTTTCGTTGTAAATTTTTAGCCATGGTGCCTGCCAGATACGCCACGGAAATTGAATGTTCGAATCGTGTATGGGTTGCACCAAGCCACACGTAATGGGCCGTCGACAACTGTCTCAAGCGACGCAAGCGTTGAAAAATTGGCGTATTGATAATATCAATTAATTCGGGCGGCAATTCATATTCGCGGTGGACAGGATCAAAAATAGTAGTTGGGTTAATTCTTCGACGCTTCGTTTTAGACATTTTTTGTTTAAATAAACGTAGACATATATTTATTTCATTATGTGTTAAATATGTTGGGAAATTTGCCCTAGCGTTCCAGTCGTTCCTTCACATAAAAATTATCTTTCGAACCATCTTCGCGTCTGATACACATTGGTTCGAATAAACCCAATAATCATCGTCACTAGTGCACAGGTCGAAGTCGGAGCTACGGCCACAAAGTTTAATGGAGCTGCGAACACCTCGATTAAAAAAAAACAGTCCTGTTGTAATAATCTTCCACTCAGCAGTAAATATCTACAAATCTTGCAAATGCTGCTGCAGATTCTGCAGATGCTGCTGCTGCAGCAAACAACAATGCTGCTGCAGATTCTTCAATGGCACCTGGTTCCTCCGCATTGATCAAATATGTATCTACATCTACATCTGCAGCAGATGCATATGCTTCTGCTGCAGATGCATATGCAGCATATGCTGCAGATGCATCTTCAGCTACTGCGGGTGCGTGTCCGAATGGATCTACAGCATAGTATGCATATGCATCTGCTGCATCTGCATATGCTTCTGCTGCATCTGCATATACAATTAATGCTTTAGGACAAGTATTAGTATCAATCTCAGTATTAGTATCAATCTCACAGTGTTTAACAGACGATGTTCCATTTTTCCATATTGTTCCATTACCGCATAATGGAAAATAGCCATCACCATCGCAACCATCCTCGTTAAACCTGATTTTAATCTCTGCTCTGGAAGGTTGGCTCTCTTCTCTGGAAGGTTGGCTAGATACATTCACCTTGATCAACAACGGTTCCCCAAAACTTCCCACTTCCCCTTCCGGCTTAATCACCACACTCAGATCAATCGTATCATACGTCACTCCCGTACTCGCGTCATACACCTTGAACGTCGCCGTCTCATCTCCCCCTGCAGCGTGAACCTGCGCATTTACCCAAGCCGTCCCAACTGGCGAAAATCCACCATCTACATCAATGCTCACCTCCTGCTTGCCCCTTAGCTCATCCCCCACATAGATCCCCACTATATCCCCAGCACCCGACGCTTCCCCATCAATCGTCACCTGCCCTATCAGCGTTGTAGCTATGTTGGTGTAATTTTTGACCTCACCAAAGTTTTCCTGGGCAACCACCACGGTAACCAAAGTGATAAAAAATAATAAAGCAAAGTTCATTGTTAATAACTATATTGTGTGTATTTATACTGTATTTTTTTTTTAAATTCATGCAGCAGCACTACAATGGCGAAATTTCTGGAAGCTCTTAATATTCCGCAGGCTAGGAATTTTGGGCCAAATTTCTGAAAGTTAGCTCTTAATATTAAGGAATTTTGGGCCAAATCTCAGATCGTCATTTGCTCTTAATATTCCGCAGGCTAGGAATTTTGGGCCAAATTTCTGGAAGCTCTTAATATTAAGGAATTTTGGGCCAAATCTCAGATCGTCATTTGCTCTTAATATTA
>Ga0114997_10004133_pt1 | contig 11280 bp, 9 predicted proteins | sample ArcticOcean_MG_C_2_FD_87045 | JGI IMG/M metagenome (GOLD analysis project Ga0114997, IMG submission 87045) | Marine microbial communities from western Arctic Ocean - ArcticOcean_MG_CB4_136 | ecosystem: Environmental > Aquatic > Marine > Oceanic | place: Arctic Ocean: Canada Basin | collected... | reverse complement strand
CTTTTATACCCCTCATCAACAATAGCTGAGAAGTGAGCAAATAAATCATCACCACCATCATCGGGAGTGATAAAACCAAAACCTTTTGAATCATTAAACCATTTAACTGTTCCTGTAGCCATTACGATAAATCCTTTACAAATTTGGGAGGCACCCTAAAGCTTGAATCCTGCAAAAGTGTGAAGCCTAAAATAAAATAAGAAACACAAAGTCATGTAATTTAGAAAACAAGCGCCTTGATCAGTTTTGTACTCGTATTCATTTAATATGTCAAGCAATTTTAATTTTTACAGTCTAATCTATATATGCTTTTCGATCTCCTTTAAAGGGATAGCGCCTGGAATTTTCTTTCCTGATGAAAAAATAATTGTAGGAGTTGACCTAATACCTAGGTCTATACCAAGTGCTAAGATCTCCTCAATCGGGGTTTTGCAATTGCCTTTATTATTGGCCATTATGTTTTTTAACATGTAATCGTTCCAGGCTTTTTCTTTATTTTTTGCGCACCAAATTTTTTTTGATCTTATCTCAGCCTTAGGGTGAATCGCCAGAGGAAATAAAAACGTATAGATTGTAATATTATCCAATTCTGAGAGTGCTTCTTTTTCTAATTTTTTACAGAATGGGCAATCAACATCTGAGAATATAGCCAACTTTCTTTCACCATTCCCCTTAACAACTTTTATGGCTTTATTGAATGGGAGCTTTGAAAAATTAATTCGAGTTAACTCCTCTAGTCTATCGCTAGTAATATCAATTTTAGTTTTAGGGTCAACCACCCTTCCCTCAACAATCAAGAAAGAAAACTCTTTATCTGTATAAATAATTTGATCTGAAATAAGCACTTCATACAGGTCATTAAAGTCTGTCTTTTGTATACTTTTAATTACCAAATTAGGATAGCTCTGATTAATTTTTTCCTCTAATTCTTCATCGTTTGAAAATACTGATAATGAAAACGTAAACAATAAAATTGTAAGTATGAGTTTCATGTTATTGCCTTTTTTATAAAAAAATTCTTAATAGAGTGGTTATTGTCGACTAACTTAAGACTTCTTTGGATTATTTTTTGAATTACAGTATTTGGGGAAGAAAATAACCATTGTAATGATGTCGTTAATTTTGAAAATTGCTCGATATCTAGTCGTCTAGAGCGCTCATATTTTCTCAAAAATCCTTTAAGTCCAATATCGGTATACTTGGTTATCTTTATTAACCCCTCTAAATTTTTTATATCTCTTATCCCTAAGTTTAAACCCTGACCTGCCATAGGATGAATGGTATGTGCCGCATCACCTATAAGTAAAATTCTTTTATCAAATAGATTATCTGATAACGCCTGCTTAATTGGGAAGTAATTTCTTACGCCAATGTTAGATATTAATTTTCTGTCATAATTAATTCTGGATATAAATTCACTTATAAAGCATTCATTATTAAATGCTCTTAACTTATCGGTAAGCTTATCATCACATGACCAAACTACAGATATCTCATTTTCAGATATTGGTAGCAGAGCTAGAATGCTATCATTAAAGAAGTATTGTTTTGCATGGCTCACCTCATTTCCATTTCCATTTCCATTTCCATTTCCATTTCCAATAAAATTAAACGTAATCGCTTGCTGATAAAAATCTTTTTTATTTTTCTTTATTTTAAGCCGGTAAACATCATCGAGATTTGAGCTATCACTCCAAACGCAAATCCTTGAGTAAATCTCTTCCTCGTTGTTAGTAATTTTTATATAGTCATCATGATTCTCTAATATTATTTCATCTTGATATAAAAATTTTATACCCGACCCATTAAGTGATAGATCTACCGCCTCCGATAAATCCTTTTCCTTGACCATAAAGGCTAATGCACTTTTATAGTATTCATCTGAATCAAATCTTAAGCTTTTTTGTTCGCCCTCGTAATAAATATCAATTTTTTTTATCGGGTAACCAGAACTAATAAAAAAATTTGAAAGTCCAATACTTTTAAACCAAGCCATTGATGATGGAGAGATTGCAAAAATCTTATTAAGTGGCTTAGCCATCTTATTTATCACATGAATAACTTCAAACCCGTTATTTACCAACATTTTAGATGTAAGTCCAGAGACTACTCCACTGCCTAAAACAATAATAGGCCCCATATTTTTATTTTCCATAACTCATTTTCTGAACAAATTTTTTCTTTAATATTGGAGCGCAGTCGAATATTGTTAGAGCTAAGCCTCTTAATTTATTAATTCCAATAAAATCATTTGCAAACAAAGTAGTTAAGCTTTCTGTTATCTTTAACATGCTCTCTATTTCTACTTTCCTTAATTTCATGTAGTTTTTTATCAATCCATCTGTAGATTGCATTGCTTCATTATTCATAATTAGTTTCGATAGAGTCAAAGCATCTCTTAGTCCTGTGTTTAGTCCCTGGCCCGCAACAGGATGCATTATTTGAGATGCATTCCCAATAGCTACAACATTTTTATTGTGTATAGTAACAATTGATGATTGAACTAAAGGAAAACTAATCCTTTGTTCGCAACTATTAAATTGCCCTACTCTGTCGCCAAATTCTTCCTGTAAAGCCCTTAAAAATGGCATCCGATCTAACGCTATCAGATCATTTATTTTATCTTTTGGGCCAGTCCAGACCAATGAATATGTCGCCTGATGATTGGGTAAAAGTGCGATTGGTCCGCTAGAAGTAAATCTTTCAAATGCAATATTTTTATGGGGTCTATCGGAATGCACTTGAGTAACTATTGCTAAATGATTGATTAGCTTTTCCTCTCTTGCAAGACTTAATCCAACTATACGAGAATATCCTCCATCAGCCAAAACAAGAAGGTCGCAATCAAGAGTTAATAGGTCATTAGTTTGATGGCAAATAATTTTCTGATTATGATCTGTTATTTCATCAATTTTCTTTACCTTAGTCTCGTATAATAATGTTATTTTTTTATGTGTCCTTATTTTTTCTTCTAATGCCACCATTAGGTCTCCATAAGCTACGATATAACCTAATGCCTCTGTATTAAATTCATCAGCACTCAATTTAGAGCGCCCAAATGTTCCCTTTTGAGAGGTATGTATAGACTTAATTGGAATAATTTTCGCTTCTATGTCCTTCCATATATCAATTTTTTCAAGGATGTATCTACTGCTAGCTGATAACGCTAATGCACGTTTATCATTTTTTCTTTCTAATGCCGCGCGACCTTCTACCAATGAAATAGAATTGTTCGATGCAGAACTAAGAAGAGAAAGAATTAAACCAGTTGGGCCAGCGCCAATAATAACTATTTTCTTAGTCATTTTTGTTGCCAACAAGCAACTCCAGATCAGATATTTCTTTTGGGGCTTTTTCTGTTAGCACTACAGGATTATTATTTTTAATAAGGATATCATCTTCGATCCGAACACCTATCCCCCAGAATTCTTTTGGAATTTTTTGGCTTGGCTTAATGTAGCATCCAGGCTCAATAGTTAATACATTCCCATCTATCAATTTAATTGATTGGCCATCGCTGTTCACATAATCACCTGCATCATGAACATCTAGACCTAACCAATGGCTCGTACGGTGCATAAAAAAATCTTTATATGTTTCTTTCTCTTCAATTTCATTCCGACTTCCATTGCATAATTTTAGGTCAATTAATCCATCAATAATTACACGCAATGCTGCTTTATGTGGGGCATTAAATAGGTTTCCACTCCTTGCTTCTTCAATCGCTTTTTTTTGAGCTATTAAAACCATCTCATATATATTCTTTTGGGCTGTAGTAAATTTTCCATTTATTGGATATGTCCTTGTTATATCTGAAGCATACAACTCATATTCACATCCAGCGTCAACTAGTAACAAATCTCCACTTAGCATCTTTTGATTATTAGCAATATAATGAAGTGTGCAAGCATTTTTACCACCTGCAACAATTGATTGATAAGCTGGATCACCCGCTCCATTTTGGATGAAATGATTGAGAATTTCCCCTTCAACTTGATACTCATTTTTTCCAGGAAGAGTACTTCTCATCCCCTGAATATGTGCTTCTGAAGCAACATCAGCAGATTTCTGCATTAATTCTACCTCATAAGAGCTCTTAACTACCCTCATGGGATCTACGATACTTGCCAGATCAACAACCATCTCAGGCGTTCGGACACCTGCTCTTTTTTTTTGTTTGTTGTAATCAATCCATTGATTAATTAATCCCTGCTGTTTTGAAGTGTTAGCTGATAAAGTAAAAATTTTTTTTCGGTTTGCTATTAATTTAACGGCAATCTCATTTATCTTCTCCAGCGGATGCGCCTCATCGATAAGGAATGTTTCTTTAGCTTCCATTGGACCATAAATAAATCCATCCCAAATCTCTTTTTCTCTCTCCTTTTGCTGGCAAAATAGAACAGAAAAGGGATTATTACCTCCTACAACAAATAAAACTGAATCTGATTCCGGAAAGCCGGATAAGTAATGAAAATAACTGTCAGACCTGAATTTAAAGTGGCTGTCACGATTTCGTGAAACCTTTTCAGCATTAAATATTATAGCTATGCCATCTCCAATCTTGGATTGAAGAAGACTTCTTCGCCTGTAAAATTCGTTGTATTTTGATTTTGATTTCAATTTATTATTTCTTTTATACTTAATTTAAAAATATTATAAGTTATCTTGACTCATTAATCTCTCAGGGGTTCCAATATCAATCCATAAGCCATTGAATAACTTTCCTTTTATTAATTTTTTTTCAACCTTCCCTTTCAAAACATCCGATAATCTAATAAATTCATTATTAGGTAAATCATAAAAAAAATTATGGCTATAAAGTGCCACGCCAGAAAATGTTTTTTTTATAATCCCATCATTCATAACAACTCCATCGTCACCCAATAAAAAATCTCCGGCACGGTTGTGTAAAGGGTTTTTAACAAAAAATAGGAGTCCCTCAATATTTTTTGGTAAATTTAATTCATATAACTCAGCATAATTGATATCTGAATAGATATCACTATTTATGACTAAAAATGGATCTGATTTAAGCAAGGGCAATGCCTTTTTAATTCCCCCAGCAGTTTCTAAAACTGGATGTTCATCTGAAAAAAAAATCCGAACACCCCATTGAGATCCATCCCCAAGATAATCCTTAATTTTTTTCGCTAGATAGGAAACATTAATTACAATATCTGTAAAACCTGCAACAGCTAATTTCTCAATATGCCAGACAATTAATGGCTTACCTTTAAAAATCAATAATGGCTTTGGAGTCTCTTTAGTTAAAGCACCCATTCTTTCGCCTCTACCCGCAGCCAATATCATCACTGATCTATTCATTTTAAGATTACTTTATCCAATAATTTATCCAATAAATTTCTCAAGGGAAATAATTCTTTATATCTAGCTATAGTATTCCACAAATATTTTTCTATTAATGGAATGTTATCGAGGTATTGATTTTTTTCATCACGAATAGATAGCCTTGAAAATATTCCAAGAATCTTTAGATGTCTTTGAACACCCATCCACTCGAAATCCTCATAAAATTTAGAAAAATCATTTTGAATTAAAAAATTTTCTTTTTTAGCTTTCTGCCAATAGCGAACAGATTGATCGATTATAAACTCCTCATCCCATTCCACGTAGGCATCCTTTAGCAAGGAGACTAGATCGTAAGTAATTGGGCCAATCAAAGCATCCTGAAAATCTAAAATGCCTGGATTTCGTTTTGTGTCAGTTAAAAACATCAAATTTCTTGAATGAAAATCTCTATGAACAAAGGTTTGTGGCTGCAAGCTTACCTTTTTAGCAATAAATTTAAAAAGATTTTCTAGAGTGTTTCTGTCTATCTTTGCTAGTACAATATTTTTATACTTAACAAGATACCAATCAACAAATAAAATCATTTCCTCATACAATTTATTTTCATCATAATGCTGCATTTTTTTTGTATCTATCTTTTTTTGAATGCAAATAAGGGTGTTTACTGCATTTCCGTAGAGCTTAGCCGCATTATCTTTATTGATAGCATCCAGATAGGTCGTAGGGCCAAAGTCATGCATTAAAATAACTCCCAATTCAATATCAAAGGCATATATTTTTGGTGCGCTCACTTGAGCTTCCATGAGTCGATTGGCGACGTCAAGAAAAGGTTGAATATTCTCTTTTTTTGGTGGTGCATCCATTAAAATATAGGCTTGATTACCTTTAACAATCCTAAAATATCGACGAAAACTGGCGTCAGCTGAGGCAGGCTCCCACTGAAAATCTTCTCTTAAATATCTATTGGCCCATATTTTAATTTCTTCTTCTCTATTCACGCCATCCTCATTATTTCACTAGAATTATCGATTTTTTTAATACTTGAGTTATAATTCATAACTTACTGATTTATATATTACTTTTTTTAAATAGCCTTAATGTACTTAATTATTAATTATGACTAAAATGACTATATCAGGTTTGAAATAATATTTTGTTGCGATTCATATACATTTTTTTGTATTTAACCACACTACTTGGCGTCTTTTCGAGCGCAATATCAATCAATGCCGCTGAACTATTAGACACAAATGAAATAGTAATTGAGGGTGATTCACTAGAGAATATGATAGATAGAAAGTTAAAAGCTTCTGGAAATGCTATTTTAAGAAAAGGTAGTAAGACAGTTCAAGCAGACATTATCGAATATGATCAAATTTCAAACGAGCTATACGCCAAAGGTAATGTTAGGCTTGATGATACTGCCTCAACAATCACTGGTTCAGAGCTTGAATTATCGATGAGCTCTAGTACAGGCGTAATCCCCAACGCAACATTTGTAACTAGGCTAAATAATACTAACTCTGTTTTTAATAAAAATATAAGGGGGACTGCATCAGTACTATTTATAGAGGGTGTAGACAAGAAGAAGCTAGAGAACGCATCAATCACAACCTGCGATGCAGACCAGAATGATTGGTTTATTAATGCCTCTGAAATAGAAATTAACGAAAGGTCAAAAACTGTTGAAGCGACTAATGCAACGATAGAATTTAAGGGAGTTCCAGTTTTATATTCTCCGTTGGTAAATTTCTCATTTAATGATGAAAGAAAATCAGGCTTTCTAGCTCCAAATATAGGAACTACATCCAGAAGTGGTTTTGAGACCGCAGTCCCTTATTATATGAATTTATCACCTACGTCTGATGCTACCATTACCCCCCGCTATTTTAGTAAGCGCGGATTACAACTTCAAGGAGAATACCGTTATTTGGATGAGAATTATAGTGGGATAAGTTCAGCTGAGATATTAAATAGCGACAACGATGCGAGCGACACTAGACGTTACTTAATAAAAATTAACCATCAACACAAACTAGCGGAAGGCCTTACAGCAACTGCTAGAATTGAGAAAGTCTCAGATGATAATTATTTCTCAGATCTTGAGTCTCTTATATCAGTAACAAGTCAAGTTAACTTACCTCAAGAGGTTCAGTTAAATTATACCAATGACGATTGGAACGTTAACTTGATGTCACAAAAATTTCAGAATTTATCAACCAGCTCCCCTTATGAAAGACTTCCAAGCTTAGCTGCTAGCTATTCTAAAGTCAATGAAGATGGTGTTGGATTAAGTCAGTACGAGACAAACCTATCTCTATCACTAACTCAGTTTGAGAGAAATAATGACTACACAGGAATAGACAATACAATAGGTACAAGATTTGTAGCAAAACCAAGTATAGCTACCCATTTTGAGAAGAACTACGGCTACATAACTCCTAAACTTAGCATGAACTTAAGTAGTTATGATCTGGAAAATAGCAATACATCCTCGAAACAGTTTGCAATACCAACGGTATCTTTAGATAGTGGTTTCTTTTTTGATCGACAGTTCAAATTTGGTGAAAATAATTTTATACAAACTTTAGAGCCTAGAGCTTTTTATACTTATACCCCATACAGAGATCAATCAATGCTTCCTATGTTTGATACAGGATTGCTTGATCTTAATCAGAACAGTATCTTTACTGAGAATCAATTTGTTGGCGGTGATAGAGTGATCGATGCGAATCAAGTTACACTGGCAACAACAACAAGGTTTATCGATGAAACTGGGACCGAAAGACTTTCTGGTACTCTAGCTCAAAGGTTTTATATTAGTGATAGAAAAGTTTTGAATGAAGTTCAATTTACAAATTCAGTTTATAAAAGTGATTCAACAGACTTATTTATGCTAGCTTTTGCAAGATTAAGTTCATCATTAACAATAGATACCGAGTTACAATACAACCCTGACGAGAGCTCAACAAATCGAGCAACTGTTTCATCCAATTTCTCTCCACAACCAGGAAAATTAATCGATGCTAGTTATCGATTAATTAGAAGTCCATCAGGAAGCGAAAATGACCTTAAACAAATAAATATAGCTGGGCAGTGGCCTGTTGGCAAAGGTTACTCAACAGTAGGTAGGTATAATTACGATATAAAGAAATCAGGGGTAGTTGAAGCCCTAGGCGGTCTATCTTATGATGCCGGATGTTGGTCATCAAGCGTTTTACTTCACCGTCTATCGTTAGCAACTACTAAAAAATCAAACTACACACTATTCTTTCAGTTAGAACTAGGTGGCTTAGGCTCACTCGGAACAAGCAAAACGAGCTTAGTTGACGTAATTAATAGAAATGTTCCAGGATCATACTCCTCATCTGATCTCCCAGATAAATACAGACAAAATAATTTCAATTGATCAATAAGCGAATCCTTACAATATTAATTTGTGTCGCATTAAATGCACCTTCTACATTACTTAATCTAAAAGCCAATGAAGACTATGAAAGTCTCGATAGAGTGGTAGCTATTGTTGAAAAATCAGTCGTAACTAAAAGAGAGTTAGAGAAAGAAATGAATATAATTCTTGTGAACTTAAAAAAAGCAAAACAACCAATACCCAATCAGAATTATTTAATCAAAGAGGTATTAGATCGTCTAATTGAAAAAAAATTGATTATGCAATACTCCGAATTACTTGGAATTAAGGTAGAAAATCAGTACCTAGAGAGCGTTATATTAAATATAGCTAGTACTAATAATTTAACAATAGATGAACTTCAATTAACAATCAAAGAAGAAGGATTGGACTTTAATGAATTTAAAGATGGCATTAAGTACGAGCTACTTTTAAATCAAGTAAAAGAGAGGGAGATAACGTCTAAAATCAATATCTCTGATTTTGAAATAGAAAATACGTTAAAAAAAATAGAAAGTAAGATTCCACCAGAATTTAAAATTTCTCATATTCTCTTAAAAAAAGAAAGTAATTACAAGGTAGGGGAGGAGAAATTAAATAAATTATTAAGTAAATTAAAAACTGACTCATTCTCAAATTTAGCTATTAATTACTCACAAGGTCCAATGGCTTCTAAAGGTGGTGCTCTAGGTTGGAAAAAAATTGAAGAATTGCCTATACTTTTTTACGAGGCAATTGCTGAGATGAACATTGGAGATGTATCGAAGCCATTAATATCAGGAAATGGAATTCATATCCTAAGATTAGATGAAGCTAAAAATAGCAATAAAACAAAGAAAAAAATTATATCTGAACAATTTAAAATAAGCCAAGTACTAATAAAAGTAAATGAAATAAATAATGAAAATGATATTAAGAGAAAGTTGGAGAACATTAAAAATCAAATAATAGAAGGGCTAGAATTCAATAATGCCGCATCTCAATTTTCAGAAGACTCTTCATCTTCTATGGGAGGCAGTTTGGGCTGGGTAGATAAAAGCGCTATGCTACCAGAGTACAAAAATGCTGTAGAGTCTTCAGAAATTGGTAAAGTAAGCGGGCCTTTTTCTACAGAAATTGGTTGGGTACTTCTACTCATTTCTGAAAAAAGAAATAAAGATATTACTGACGAAAAGAATAAGTTATCTGCAAAACTTGAGTTACTTCAGAGAAAAACACAAATTAAATATAAGGATTGGTTAGATTCCCTTAAATCCCAGGTCCATATTGAAATCCTACTAAACGAATAAATATATGTGTATCAAATTACCAAGTATCATTATAAATTGTGGAGAGCCTGCTGGTATTGGCTTAGATTTGTGTGTATTTCTTGCCTTTAAAAAAATTCCAGCAAAAATTACCATCATGGCAAACAAAAAAGCTCTTAAGGCTAGGGCTCAAATGCATAGTAAGAAAATTAATTTTATAGAAAATCTAGAGGTCCATAAAGGCGGTGGAAACATCCACCTTATAAATGTTCCTTATCAATCTGATGTTATTCCAGGAAAACCAAACCAGGAAAATTCTTTAGTGCAATTAAAAATGATTGATTATGGGGTAAGTAATTGTATAAATAAAAATTATGATGCCCTCGTAACCCTTCCGATAAGTAAGGAGATATTAACAACGACTAAATTTAAATTCACAGGGCACACTGAATACATATCCAATTTATGTAAAACTTTCAATAAAGAAGTTATGTTGCTTGCAAATAAAGAATTAAAAGTAGCATTAGTTACCACTCATGTAGCAGTCTCTAAGGTTCCGCATCTGATTACAAAGACTAAATTAACAAACGTTATTAAAACACTTCATTTGGGCCTTCAAGAACGTTTTAAAATAAAAAAACCTAAAATTATTATTACTGGACTTAATCCACATGCTGGGGAAAATGGTAACTTTGGTGACGAAGAGATAAAGGTAATTATCCCAGTTATTCAATCTCTTAATAATAAAGGATTCAATTTAATAGGTCCAGTTCCGGCAGATACTGTGTTTGTGCCTAAAAATATAAAGAGTGCAGATTGCTTTCTGGCAATGTTTCATGACCAGGGTCTTTCTGCCTTTAAAGCACTATCATTTGGACAGGGCGTAAATATCACATTGGGTTTACCTATTGTTAGAACCTCAGTTGACCATGGAACGGCATACAGCCTCGTAGGAGCTAAAAATATTGATCCAAAAAGCTTCTACCAAGCCATTAATATGGCGATTAAACTTAGTAAATAAATGATTAAAGCTAAGAAAAAATATGGGCAAAACTTTTTAGTAGACAAAGGAGTCATAAATAAAATAATTGAGGCAATCAACCCAAATAATTCAGAAAAAATTTTAGAGATCGGCCCCGGTCTTGGAGCTCTAACTACACAAATATTAAATAAAATTGATCATATCGATGTCGTTGAAATTGATCCTGATATGATAAAAATTCTCCAAGAAAAAATACCTTCCTCAAACATAAAAATATTCCCCTCGAATATTCTTGAAATGAGTGACGACACTATTGGAAAGTACGAAAAAAT
>Ga0114997_10004130_pt1 | contig 11283 bp, 8 predicted proteins | sample ArcticOcean_MG_C_2_FD_87045 | JGI IMG/M metagenome (GOLD analysis project Ga0114997, IMG submission 87045) | Marine microbial communities from western Arctic Ocean - ArcticOcean_MG_CB4_136 | ecosystem: Environmental > Aquatic > Marine > Oceanic | place: Arctic Ocean: Canada Basin | collected... | reverse complement strand
TATAAGTATGTTTAAAAAAACGACAAAGACTGAAATATAAAAAGGATTTTTAGTGTCGTTTCTTGCAAAGAAAAAATTGGAAAGAACTTTAATTAACGCAAAAGCTGGTATTCCATATCCAAAAAATTTCAGTGCTTTTCCTGTTAATTTTATGTCTTCGCTAGTAAAAGAACCATACCCAAACAATGCATTAACTATTTCTTCTGAAGCTAAAATTAGTCCAAGACTTGCGGGTATTGAAAGTAATAAAGATAGTTCAATTGATATATTTTGAATTTTAGAAATCTTCAAACTATTTTTTTTTTTAAACGCTTTAGATAAAGTGGGTAAAGAAACCGCACCAACAGCTATTCCAGCAATCGCAAGATTGATTTGATATATTCTGTCGGCGTAGTATAGATATGAAACTGCACTTGTTTCAAAAGAAGCTATAATAGTTCCTACCAACACATTTATTTGTGTAACGCCTGAAGAAAAAATACTTGGTAAAAGCTTTTTAAAAAATAAATTAACTTTACGGCTTATGGACATTTTAAAGTTTAATGAAGGTTTATAATATTTTTTAGTTACAAATATCAAAAACATAAGCTGTATTATTCCAGAAAATGTTACACCTAATGATAAGTTTTTAGCAAAATCTAAATTAAAATTATAAGAAATTATCAGTGCAAAAATCAGTATAACATTTAAAATAATTGGTATTGCTGCCGCAGCTGCAAACTTGTTATTAGAATTTAAAATTCCTGAAAAAAAAGACGATAGGCTAACAAAAAATAAAAAGGGAAACGTAATTCTAGTAAGTTCTACTGCTAAATCAAATTTTTCTGTATTTTCATAAAAACCTGGTGCGATCAAATAAACTAAATATGGGGTAAATATTTCTGCGATAATCACAACAAAAAATAATACAATTGTCAGTAGGCTTAAAACTTCATCCGCAAAGTTCTTGGCACTATTTTTGCCTCTGATGGAATGTGATGTATAGCTCGGTATAAAAGCTGCATTAAATGTACCTTCTGCAAAAAGTCTTCTAAATGTATTGGGCAAACGAAAGGCTACAAAAAAAGCATCTGCAAAAATAGAGGCACCTAAAAATACTGCTATTAAAATATCTCTTAAATATCCCAATATTCTACTTATTAAAGTATAAAAACTGAAAACAGAGGTGGACGATAATAAATTCATAATATTTCTAAATTAGGCCACAAATTAATAGTGATATACCTTAAATTATATTACATACTTAAAATTTAAATGACAAAAAAATCTAAGATTGATCATTATTCAGATAAAGAAGCACTGGATTTCCATATAAGTGGAAAGTCAGGCAAAATTGAGGTTATTTCTTCTAAACCCTTAACAACCAAAAGAGATTTATCATTAGCTTATTCTCCTGGTGTGGCTGCACCAGTCAGAGAAATAGCTAAGAATCCAGATTCTGTTTACGACTACACAAGCAAAGGAAATTTAGTTGCAGTCATAAGCAACGGGTCGGCAATTTTAGGACTTGGCAATCTTGGTGCCTTAGCATCAAAACCAGTTATGGAAGGTAAGGCAGTCTTGTTTAAAAGATTTGCAGATATAGATTCAATTGATATTGAGGTAGACAGCTCGGATGCTGACGAAATTATTAATACAATAAAAAATATTGGAAACACTTTCGGTGGTATAAATTTAGAGGATATTGCTGCGCCAGATTGTTTTATCATTGAACAAAAGCTAAAAGAAGTTTTAGACATACCTGTTTTTCATGACGATCAACATGGAACAGCTATAATTACTACTGCGGCTTTAATTAATGCTTTAGATATTTCAAAAAAAAAAATTGAAAATGTAAAAATTGTTATTAATGGTGCTGGGGCATCAGCTCAAGCTTGTGCTAATTTATTTAAAAGCTCAGGCGCAAAAGCAGAAAATATTATTATGTGTGACCGTAAAGGAGTAATCTTTAAAGGTAGAGAGAATGTAGATCAATTTAAGTTAACACATGCAGTAGAAACTGATTTGAGAAGCTTGGATGACGCAATGAAAGATGCAGATGTTTTTTTAGGACTTTCTGCAAAAGATGTTGTTTCAAAAGCAATGGTAAAATCTATGGCAAAGAGCCCAATAATTTTTGTTTGTGCGAATCCAGATCCTGAAATTAAACCAGAGTCTATTGAAGAAGTTAGAAACGATGCAATAGTAGCAACCGGTAGATCTGATTATCCAAATCAAGTAAACAACCTAATTGGTTTTCCATACATATTTAGAGGTGCTTTAGATGTTAGGGCAAAAGAAATTAATGAAGAAATGAAAATTGCAGCTGCAAAAGCCATAGCTCTTTTAGCTAGGGAAGATGTTCCTGACGAAGTAGTTTCAGCATATGGCGGAGATCGACCTAAATATGGAAAAGAATATATAATTCCATCCACTTTTGATCCAAGACTTATTAGCGTTATACCAGCTGCTGTGGCTGAAGCTGCAATAAAAACTGGCGTGGCAAGAAAAAAAATAGATGACATGGAAATTTACAAGGATTCTTTAATCAATCGATTGGATCCATCAATGTCACTTATGCAAGGTATAAATGCCAAAATTAAAAAAAGTTTAAAAAGAGTTATTTTTGCCGAAGGTGAAGATAAAAATATGTTAAAAGCTGCAATAGAATTCGGAAAAAATAAATTAGGTATACCAATTTTAATTGGTGCAGAAAAAAGAATTAGAGATCAGTTAAAAGAAATAGGGCTTGATGAAAATTATAAGATAGAAATAATAAATTCTACTGATAAAGAAAAAAGAAACAAATATGTTAAATATTTGTATAAAAAATTACAAAGAGATGGTCAGCTAGAAAGAGATGTAGATCGATTAGTAAGAAATGATCGAATAGCCTGGGGTTCATCGATGATAGCTTGCAACGACGCGGACGCAATGGTTACGGGCAATATAAGGCATTATGCTGCTTCTATAGAAAAATTAAATAAAGTTGTTGATTCAAGACCTGGGGAAGAAATATTTGGGATGACAATGATGGTTTCAAAGGGAAAAACTATTTTGGTGGCAGATACAAATGTAAAAGATTTTCCATCAGCAGAAAGATTATCTAAAGTATCTGTTTCATGCGTAAGAGTTGCAAGGTTATTTGGGTTTGAACCAAAAGTTGCTTTTTTATCTCATTCCACTTTTGGAAAGCCAGTATCTAAAAATACTAAACATGTTAGAGATGCAATAGAATTGCTAAAGGCTCAGAGTGTAGATTTTGATTTTGATGGTGAAATGCAGCCAGATGTAGCCTTAAACCCAATATATCAAGAAGTTTATCCTTTTTCTAAGATTGTTGGTAATGCCAATATTTTAATAATGCCTGCTCTTCATAGCGCAGCTATTTCAACTAAGTTAATGAAATCATTTGGTGGTGCAAAATTAATAGGACCTCTGCTCATTGGACTTGGTTTGCCTATTGAGGTCGCACCATTAAGATCGTCTACTTCAGATATTTTACACTTGGCTTCAATTGCAGCTTATTCTTCTGGTGTTATTGATTACGATGCGAATTAAAGTTTGTTTCTACTTAAATCTTTTACAAGGTAAATAGTAGGAGTTATTTTTTTTACATCATAAATTTTATTTGCCTCCACTAATACTTCATCCTTTTCTTCTTCGGACATAGAAATCCCAAAAATATAAATATTTTGATAAATAGTTTCTAATGTGTAATTAGACGATTTAATTTTTTTATTAAAAATCATTGCAGTTCTTAGTTGCGATGTGATCAAGATATCCTTTGCTGTGCTTCTAAAATTTGACTGACCTTTTATCTCTATTGCGTTTTTAACTGACCTTACTCCTTTTGTTTCCCAAGCAAGTTTAGTAATTTTAATCTTTTCCTCAGCTTCATTTACTTTACCAGTTAAAAAAATTCTGCCATCAAGTACTTCAGCCTGAATTGATAAAAAATATTTTTTTTCTGTAAGTGATAGTCTAGCAATTAGATTTTTCTGCATTATAGTGTCATCAATTTGCATGCCTACAGTTCTGGGATCAAAGCCTATACTAACCCCTTTACCAAAAGTTCCAATTTTTGTACCACAAGAATTTAAAAATGAAAATATTAAGAGAAATTTAAGAAATTTTTTCATTTTTTTTAATTTTTAAACATATCTCATAAACTTTATTTTTTGATAACTTTTCTTTTGCTGAAATTAATTCTACCACGTCTTTTAAACTATATTTTTTTAAATATACTTTTGCTTGTTTAATAATTTCAGAGTCATTAATTATTTTATTTTTATTGTATTTTTTAGAAATTACAACAGTTAACTCTCCCTTCAAATTAGATTTAAATAATGCAATATTTTCTACGCTTTCTCTATAGAAAGTTTCATGAATTTTAGTCATTTCCCTAGCAATAAATATATCTCTTTCAGGCAAAAGACTTTTAAAAGCTTTTAAATAAAAATTGATTTTTAATCCTGGTATAAAAAAAACTATTGAAAAATCTATATCCTTAATCTCAGTAAGCTTTTTTTTTAATTCATTTTCTGTTTTTGGTAAGAAGCCATAAAATAGAAACTGATCATTAAATCCTGAAGTGCTTGTAGCCGCTGTAATTGAAGATGCTCCAGGAATGGGAAAAACACTTATATTCTGTCTAATACACTCATTTATAAGTAATTTACCAGGATCTGATAAGACAGGCGTTCCAGCATCTGAAATTAAAGACAAAATTTTGCCCTCATTTAAATATTCAATGATTTTGTTAAGCTCTTTTCTTTCATTAAACTTGTGGTAAGAGACTAATTTTTTTTTAATATTATAATGATTTAACAATTTTAATGATCTCCTTGTATCTTCACAAAGAATAATGTCAGATTTTTTTAATACATCTAGAGATCTTAATGTAATATCATCAAGGTTACCAATTGGCGTAGAAACTATGTATAAACCTTTAATAAGATTGTCCATTTTAAATGATTAAAAACAATATAATTATTTTATTCTATATATTTTTATTTTCTAATACTAATTTATTAAATGCAGAAGATAAAAATGATCTAAAAATTGGTTTATTAGCCCCATTTTCTGGAGAATATAGAAGTTTAGGTAACTCATTGCTTTTATCAATGCAGTTAGCTTTAAACGAAATAAATGACAAAAAAATAATAATAGTCACAAGAGACTCTGGGTCAAATGACAAAGTTAAATTAACCAAAGCTATTGACGACATCATTGAAACGGGAGCAAAAATTATTATTGGTCCAATTGACTCTGAAAATTTTGATGAAGTTGAAAGATACAAGGATATAATATTTATTTCTCTGTCAAATAAATATCCAGAAATCAAGAGCAACGTGATAAGTATTGGAATAAGTTTAGAGTCCCAAATCAATGCTTTAACAAATTTTATAAAAAAACAAAAAAAACAAAAAACAATTATTTTATATCCTCAAAATGAATATACTGAATTTATAGATAGTAAAATAAAATCTATAAAATTAAAAGATTACAAGATTTATAAATATAATTCAGACCCTAAGTTTCTTACTGGTGAAATTGAAAAAATTACCAACTACGCACAGAGAAAAAGAAATTTAAAATTAAGGAAAAAATTACTGGAAAACAAAGAAGATCCACAGTCATTGAGAGAACTAAAAATCTTAGAACAAAAATACACTATTGGTGAAGTTAATTTTGATTCGATAATAATTATAGATTTTGGAAGTAATTTAAAAAGTGTACTAGCCTCATTGATTTTTTCCGACGTTGATAGTGAAAAAGTTTTATTTACAACTGTCAATCAATGGTTTGATGAAAGTATTTTTTTTGAAAACTCAGCTAAAAGATTGTTTTATCCCTCTGTTAACCTAAAAAATTTTATGAAATTTAATAAAGAATATAAAGATATTTTTAAATCTGATCCTAATGAAATCTCTTTACTGGCATATGATGCGGTAGGTTTAATTTATTATATCTGGAAAAAAAATAATGGAATAAAATCAATAAACGATTTTTTTATTAAAGATAAAATTAAAGGAAAAATTGGCAACTTTACCTTTAATAACGGCAGAGTTTTTCAAGAATTAAAAATTTATAAAATTGAAAATAACAGTTTTAAAGAGAACTAATTTTTTTTTTTAGTTTTTTAAAAGCTATAAATCTGTGGTCAATTAACATTTTACTTTTTTGATTCATTTCTCCAAAAGTTATAACAAAATTCTTAGGGACAAAGATGGAATCATAACCAAACCCCTTTTTGCCCTTTATATAACTTGAGATACTTCCATTAATTTTTCCTACAACAGTAATGCATTTTCCTTTAGGATATTTAATCGATAAACTACAAATAAATTTAGCTCTTCTGTTCTTAACTTTTTTATTTTTATTATCAACTAATCTTATGATTTTTTTCATTGCTTTGTTGAAATTTCCATTTTTACTGGCCCATCTTGCTGAATATATGCCTGGTCGTCCATCCAAGCATTCAACGCAAAGTCCTGAGTCGTCTGATATTGAAATCATATTAGATTTTTCAGAAAAATATTTAGCTTTTAGAATTGAATTTTTTTTAAATGTTTTACCTATTTCCCGGGGACTCTTGATGCCAATTTTTGACGGGGAAATCTTTTTAATTTTCTTTGACAATAAGTGGCTTAATTCCTTAAATTTACCTTTATTATTTGTGCCAATTAAAATTTTATTAATTTCTTCCATTTATACCTAGTAATTATATTTTTAAACACTATATAGCAGATATAATGGAAGAAAATAATAAAATTAAATCAGAGGAAAACAAAGACGCTAATATTGACAAGCCTGATTTAGAAAAAGAAGTACCTTCTACTGAAGAAAAATTAAAAGAAACAGAGGAAAACAAAGACGCTAATATTGACAAGCCTGATTTAGAAAAAGAAGAGCCTTCCATTGAAGAAAAATTAAAAGAAACTGAAGATAAGTTATTAAGATCTCTTGCTGAATTGGAAAATCAAAGAAGAAGATTTGAGAGAGAAATTAAAGATGCGTTTGACTATGGTGGATTTAATTTTGCTAAAGAGAATCTTTCTATTCTAGACAATTTACAACGTGCATATATTTCAATAAAGAGCGACGCTTCTCTTAAGGACAGCAAAGATTTAAGTACATTTTTAAATAATATTGATATATTGGAAAAAGATTTAATTTCTATTTTTGAAAAAAATAAAATAAAAAAAATTAACTCGCTAAAACAAAAATTTAATCCAAATCTTCATCAAGCTATGCTGGAAATTGTAGATGACACTGTAGAAACAGGAACAATAATTCAGGAAATTCAAGCCGGATATATGTTTGGAGATAGACTGCTTAGGCCATCTTTTGTAGGTGTTTCAAAGAAAAAACAAGATGAAAATGAGATAAAAGAGGAAAAAAAAGATGATTAATAGACTTGTAGTAAACAAAAAGACACCCATATAAATAACGAAAATAAAGGAATAAATTATGAGTAGAGTAATCGGAATAGACCTTGGAACAACAAATTCATGTGTTTCTATCATGGACGGTTCACAAGCAAAAGTTTTAGAAAACGCAGAAGGCGCAAGAACAACTCCATCTGTAGTAGCCTTTTTAGAAGGAGATGAAAAGCTAGTCGGTCAGCCAGCTAAACGACAGGCTGTAACAAACCCACAAGATACAATCTTTGCTGCTAAAAGATTGATTGGAAGAGCTTTTGAAGATCAAACAGTAAAAAAAGATATCGGAAAAGTACCTTTTAAAATTGTTAAATCAGAAAATGGTGAAGCATGGGTAGAAGGCAAAGGTAAAAAATATTCCCCAGCTCAGATCTCAGCATTTGTTCTACAAAAAATGAAAGAAACAGCAGAAAAATACTTGGGACAAGCTGTTACCAAAGCAGTTATTACAGTTCCAGCTTATTTCAATGATGCACAAAGGCAAGCAACGAAAGATGCTGGTAAAATTGCTGGTCTTGAAGTTTTAAGAATTATTAATGAACCCACTGCAGCTGCATTAGCTTATGGATTTGACAAAAAAAATGGTCAAAAAATTGCAGTTTATGATTTAGGAGGTGGTACATTTGATGTATCAATTTTAGAAATAGGTGATGGTGTGTTTGAAGTTAAATCCACAAATGGTGATACTTTTTTAGGTGGAGAAGATTTTGATGATGAAATTGTTAATTATCTAATTGAAGAATTTAAAAAAGACAATGGTATAGATTTAAGATCTGATAAATTGGCCTTACAAAGATTAAAAGAAGCTGCTGAAAAAGCTAAAGTAGAATTATCTTCAGCAACGCAAACTGAAATTAACCTTCCTTTTATTACAGCTGATAAAACTGGGCCCAAGCATGTTAATTTAAAATTTACTAGAGCCAAACTTGAGGCACTTGTTTCAAATTTAGTAGAAAGAACTTTAGAACCATGTAAAATCGCTTTGAAAGACTCTGGTTTTTCTGCCGCAGAAATTAATGAAGTGGTTTTAGTTGGTGGTATGACGAGAATGCCAAAAATTATAGAAACAGTTAAAAATTTTTTTGGGAAAGAACCGAATAAAAGTGTAAATCCTGATGAAGTGGTAGCCATGGGTGCAGCAATACAGGCTGGTGTGCTTCAAGGTGATGTTAAAGATGTTTTATTGCTGGACGTAACTCCTTTATCATTAGGAATCGAAACTTTAGGTGGTGTGTCAACTAAGTTAATAGATAAAAATACCACTATTCCTACAAAAAAGAGCCAAGTTTTTTCAACAGCCGACGATAATCAGCCAGCAGTTTCAATTAGAGTTCTTCAAGGAGAAAGAGAGATGGCAACTGATAATAAGGAATTGGGTAAATTTGAGCTTATGGATATTCCTCCAGCACCAAGAGGAACTCCACAAATTGAGGTAACTTTTGATATCGATGCTAATGGAATAGTAAGTGTTTCTGCCAAAGATAAAGGAACCGGTAAAGAACAAAAAATTCAAATTCAAGCATCTGGTGGGCTTTCAGATGAAGAAATTCAAAAGATGGTTAAAGAAGCTGAAGCAAATAAAGAGGTAGATAAAAAGAAAAGAGAGTCTGTAGATGCTATAAACCAGGCTGATAGTTTAATATTTTCTACAGAAAAAAGCCTTAAAGAACATGGAGATAAAATATCAGCAGAAGAAAAGAAAGCAATCGAAGATGGTATTGCTGAACTAAAAAAATCCCTTGAAGGAAAAGAATCTGATGATATTAAGAAAAAAACGCAGAATTTAATTCAAGCATCAATGAAATTAGGTGAAGCGGTATACAAAAGTCAACAAAAAGAGCAGCCGAAAGCCGAAACTTCTAAAGATGAGAAGTCTAATGATCAGGACAAAGAGGATGTTGTTGATGCGGATTTTGAAGACGTAAAAGACGATAAAGAAAAAAGCGCCTAAGATATAATTAAAATAGGAGACGTCCTGTGGCTAAGAGAGATTGTTATGATGTCTTAGGTATTGCTAAGTCATCTTCAAAAGATGAAATAAAAAAAGCTTATAGAAAATTAGCTCTCAAATATCACCCTGATAAAACAAAAGGGGACAAGCCTTCAGAAGATAAATTTAAGGAAGCCTCCGAAGCCTATCACATACTATCTGATGATAAAAGAAAGACCAACTACGATCAATTCGGTCACGCAGCATTTGAAGGCGCGGGTGGTGGTCAAAGTTCTGGTGGTTTTGACACATCATCTTTTTCTGATATCTTTGAAGATTTTTTTGGAGATTTTGGAGGAAGCACACCAGGAAGATCAAGTAATAGGGGTAACGACTTAAGGTATGATGTTACAATAAATCTCGAAGAAGCTTACAAAGGCACAGAAAAAAATATTCGATATACTACCTATAAAAGATGTGCAGGTTGTTCCGGCAGTGGAGCAGCCAAAGGATCAAAACCTATTAGTTGTAACTATTGTGGTGGAAAAGGAAAAGTAAGGACAAATCAGGGCTTTTTTACAATACAACAAACCTGCCCCCAATGTAGCGGTTATGGTGAAAAAATAGGTGAGTCTTGCAACAACTGCAGCGGAAATGGAAAAGTTCAAGTAATGAAAATGTTACAGTAAAAATTCCCAAAGGTGTTGACGACGGAACAAGAATTAGACTTTCAGGTAAGGGTGAAGCTGGAAGCAAGGGTGGTTCAAACGGTGATTTGTATTTATTTATATCAATAGACAATCATAATATTTTTAAAAGATCAGAAGAAAATCTTTATTATGAATTACCAATCGCATTTTCTGATGCGGCTTTAGGCTCGACAGTAGAAGTTCCTTCAATAGACGGGGGGAGATCAAAAATTAAGATTCCTTCTGGCACCCAGCATGGAAAACAATTCCGATTAAAAGGTAAAGGTATGCCTTTTTTAAAAAGGGGTACGTATGGAGATTTATATATTAGAATTATAACTGAGGTTCCTATATCATTATCAAAAAGACAAAAAGAGCTTTTAGAAGAATTTAAAAAATTAGAGGAAGCAAAACCCAATCCTGTTATAAAAAAATTTTTTGAAAAAGCTAAAAAATTTTGGGAGAATAAATAGTGAAAAAAATTAACTTAGCCGTTACAGGATGTATGGGTAGAATGGGCCAACAAATTATAAGTTCTGCCAAAAATAATAAAGAGTTTAAATTAGTTGCTATAACTGAAAATAGAATTATTAATAAAAAAATAAATGGAATTAAACCCAACTTAAATAGCGAAGAAATATTTAAAAAATGTAATGTGATTGTAGATTTTACAGTCCCTAAATGTACTTTAGAGATTTTAAAAATAGCTATCAAACTCAAAAAGAAAGTCATCATAGGAACTACAGGTTTTACAAAAAAAGAAGAGGATTTAATTAAAAAATATTCAAAAGTAATTCCAATACTAAAAGCAGGTAACATGAGCTTAGGTGTGAACTTGCTTGCATATTTAACTGAGATAGCATCAAGATCACTAGGAAATAATTTTTTAAGTAAGATTTATGAAGTTCATCATAAAAATAAAAAAGACTACCCCTCTGGAACTGCCCTAATGCTAGGAGAAGGTGTGGCGTTAGGTAAAAGTAAAGATTTTTATAAGTTAGTTGGTAAAAAATACCTAAATAAAAAATCTTTTCCGTATGGCAAAAAGATAAACTTTAATTCACTAAGAAAAGGTAAAAATATTGGCGAACATGAAGTAAAATTTTCAAGTGGCAAAGAAATCATTACTTTAAATCACGAATCCTTTGATAGAGCTCTTTACTCAGAAGGTGCTTTAACAGCAGCTAAATGGTTGATTAAAAAAAAACCTGGACTATATTCAATGCGTAATCTTTTA
>Ga0114997_10004129_pt1 | contig 11284 bp, 10 predicted proteins | sample ArcticOcean_MG_C_2_FD_87045 | JGI IMG/M metagenome (GOLD analysis project Ga0114997, IMG submission 87045) | Marine microbial communities from western Arctic Ocean - ArcticOcean_MG_CB4_136 | ecosystem: Environmental > Aquatic > Marine > Oceanic | place: Arctic Ocean: Canada Basin | collected... | reverse complement strand
AATGGGTCTTTTATTTTAATTTTTATCATTTTAATAACTTAATATCATTATTAATCATTTTACTAATCATTTCTTCAAATGATGTTTTTGGTGTCCAACTCAACTTTTCTCTGGCTTTAGAAGCGTCTCCTCTTAATACATCAACTTCTGCAGGTCTCATATATTTTTCAGACTGTAAAACATATTTACTCCAATTAATAATTCCAATATTTTTAAAAGCAACATCTAAAAAATCTCTTATAGTGTGAGCGACACCAGTAGCTACAACATAATCATCTGGTTTATCTTGTTGTAACATTAACCACATTGATTCGACATAATCTGGAGCATATCCCCAATCTCTTTTAGAATCTAAATTACCTAATGTTATAGTATCCTGTAATCCTAAATTTATTTTGGCTACACCATCTGTAATCTTTCTTGTAACAAATTCAATACCTCTACGTTCTGACTCGTGATTAAACAATATACCACTACAATTAAACATATTATATGATTCTCTATAGTTTACTGTAATCCAATGTCCATATAGTTTTGCAACTCCATAAGGTGAACGTGGATAAAACGGTGTAGTTTCTTTAGCTGGATTCTCTACCATCCTACCAAAGAGTTCTGAGGTTGAAGCCTGATAAAATTTTATCTCTGCTCCCGAATCATTACCATACTCTCTTATTGCTTCTAATAGCCTCATAACTCCAAGTCCTGTAACATCACCTGTTTGTTCTGGTGTATTCCAACTCTCACCTACAAATGATTGTGAAGCTAAACTGTAAACTTCATCGGGGTCTGTAGCTCTAATACATCTTAGTAATGAATTTTGGTCAGTCAAATCACCAGTTAAAAAAGTTATCTTACCTTCAAGATGTCCTGAATTAACTCTATTTTTAGATGAAGACCGTCTCTCCATACCAAATACCTCATAATCTTTACTTAAAAGTAAATCAGCTAAATGACTTCCATCCATACCATTAATACCTGTAATTAGTGCTCTTTTTTTTGAATTTATCATTCAACCTCCAATATATTTTTTAAATCAGTATACTCATAAAACTTACCTTTACCTGTAATTAAACTGTTGATATTTTGTTTTGATAAATTTAATAGTTTCTGAAAGTTTGTGTTTTTTTTATCAATAAATGAATGTGGATTATCTTCACCTTTTACATATAATCTTTTTTCGGGATGTCTTCTTGCATGAACGTGTAATATATTTTTACATATAAATTGAAGAAAACTTTCACCTAGTATTTTTTGAGACATAATAGATAATCCCTCATCATCATTATAAAGTAAACAAGATGGTATATTTACACCAGACTTTATTAAATCTGAAGATAGTACTAAACACGCTCCACTTATCTTAGGTTTATTAATATAAGTAAAATCAAACTCTTTAACTTTAGCGTTTATTTCATTCATCTTTTCAATCGACATTGGTGATTTAGCCTGATTAGGATTTAAATGTCCTTTTTCATCATCAATAAACTTTAATTTTTCATAATCAACATGAACTAGTGGATCCCACGAAGCATCCCACATCTTTCGGTCTGAAAAACTTAATAGATATCTATGTATATTTTGTTCTTTAGTGTACTCAGATAATGTCTCAATAACTTGAAATGCTTCTTTAGGAAAGAAACTATCAGTTTCACCCCACATAACATAGTCTACCTTTTTACAATAGTTATAGTTTAAGTCTCTTCTATAATCTGTATGTAAATAAAGTTCGTCTTTTTGTATAATTTTTGTTTTAACAACATAACCTAATTGTTTTATTTTATTAACACCAGTATTAAATTTTTCTAACAATCCATTATAACCATATATTGATATTTTAGTATCATCTATTTTTTCAATTTGTTCAGATAGATTGAAACATAAGTCTATAGTTACGTTATCTTTATTCTCTACGGTCTCTAATAAATTTACAAGACCATCCACAAAGTCTTTGAACATTTTAATTTCAAAAAACATCACATGGGTTCCTATAACATATTTATTTTTTAATATAACCATTAATGTGTTTCCTTAATTTAAAGTACTTTAATTTTTCCTATTTCGATTAAATTATTGATGTAATCTTTTTCTTGTTTAATTGAGTGATTATGACTATTCAATACCCTTTCAGAATTTTCCTCAAAATAATGAAACTTTTTTGCAGGGTCATAAAAATCCATCCCATAAACTGATACTTCACATCCTAAATCTAACATAGTGAGTACTGAAGAAAATCCTACAGTACAAAAATGCTGTTCACTTGCTAACCTGTCTAAGTAATAATTGTAATTTAAATCTAAAACACTAAACACGTTATCACCACCATAAATGTTAAATAAAAAACCCGGAACTACTGAACCAACATTACCAACTGACCTAATCATCAAATGATGTTTTTTAGAAGTTGGTATATAATCTTTATCATAAGAAGAAAATTCTTTTTTATCTAAAAAGTTTCCAAATGTTTTATGTGATAAGAATCTGATATCAGTTCTGTTACCTACATATTTTTCAAAACCCTCATATCTTGCTAAATTATTTCTTACAACTATATCAAAATCATCAATTTCGGTTCCTCTTTTATTGTCAATAACAGAACCACTATTACCAATAACTATACAAGTTCTTTCTCTAAATTCAAAATAATTTTCGATATACCTTTCATTCAATATATCTTTTAAATCATCTGGTGTCATATAATAACCACCAATGTTATTCATCAAAGTATCCCAAGGTTCTATCTCAAGATACTGGTCAACTAAACTAAGAGCATATTCTTTGGTAGCTAATATTTTGTCATAAGGGTGAGTACTCATAATAATGGTGGTTTTGATTTTAAATCTATATCTAACGGTCCATCACTAATTTTTAAATTATAAAAGAAGTGTTGTAAAGCATCATCTGGATAAATATTAATACTTGTTCGATTAAACTGTTGACGAAGTGCTGTATTTCTCACGCCCCAACGGAATCCCCATTTTTCCCAAAATCTCATATGTGATGGGTTAAAATCACTTCGCTCTTCGATTAATTTTCCTGTATTTATATCGTCTAAAACTCCTTTATGAAATTTATGGTCATGACTTACAAATAAATTAGGTACAGATAAATGAACTATACCATTCTTTAAAAACTGATAAGCTAAATCATCAGGCCATAATTCAAATATGTAATTTTTATCTATTTCAATGTATTTTTTAAACAATTTACGATTTATAGCAAAACAACACCAGTATGGTGATTCAACTACAAAGTATTTTGACCTATAATATTCTGGTGGTAAATCTTGATACCAACCACCGTGAGTTGTCAATATATCAATAGGTAACATTCCACGGCCCGTTTTAGACCTTCCTATACACCCTTCTGCAATATCATCTGCTTGTATCGCGTATAACCCGTTTTCATGATTTCTAAAACTATTACCACCTATCATACCAACTTTATCTTCATCAATACTATCTAACACACCTTGTAAATCATCCCAAAAAGAACTCTTGTAAGGAAAAACATCATGTTGAAAACACAACATCCAATTGGTATCTATATTATTCTCAGTCATATACTCATCAGCTACCCTAAGACCATCTTGCATAGCAACTGCAACTTCATCTACCATATGTATCCCTAATCTTGAGCATGTTTTTTTACCTTCCTCAAGATTTTCTTCAGTCGAACTCATATCAATGTTTATCACATTAATATCATTAAAGTTAGCTTGACTGTGTTTATATACACAACCTTCAAACATCGGGTAATAATCTTTAGTTAAATAAACAGCAGAAAAACTATATTTTTTATTCATCGATATAAGCTCCTAATAATTGAACTAATTCTTTGTGCACTATGACCATCCCATAACTCTATATTAGATTTAGAATTATAATTTATATTTTTAACTTCGTTAATTAAATTTTTATAACTTGTACCTATTAATTTATTGGTTCCATTTTGTATAGTGATTGGTCTTTCTGTATTATCTCTAACAGTTAAACAAGGTACATTAAAGTATGAAGACTCTTCTTGAATTCCACCTGAATCTGTTATTATAAATTTAGAATTTTTCTGTAAACACATAAAATCAATATACCCTAATGGTTCTATAATTTTAATCTTATATAAATAGTCATTAAAAACTCCAAATCTTATTAAAGTATTTTTAGTTCTCGGGTGTATTGGGAAAACACATTCTATTTCTTTAGATACCTCTACTAACGAATCCATCATCTCAAGTAATCTAGTTTTATTATCTACGGTAAAAGGTCTATGTATTGTGATTAATGAGTAATTATTTTTTTCCAAATCCAATTCTTGTATAATAGGAGACGCATCAAATTTATCTTCAAATTCAACCAAAGAATCTATCATAGTATTACCAACAAAAAAACATTTCTCTTCTGGTATACCTTCTTTTTTTAAATTTTCTAAGCCATCTTCACATGAAATAAAAAGATAATCAGACAAATGGTCTGTAACTATGCGATTTAATTCTTCAGGCATAGTTCTATCATTACTTCTCAAACCAGATTCAATATGTATTACTTTTAAGTTTAATTTTGATGCAACGAGTGCTGCTGCTACAGAACTATTTACGTCACCATAAACAACTACTACATCTGGTTTATATTTATCAAATGTTTTTTCACATCCTATCATAGTATTTGCAGTTTGTATAGCATGACTACCACCACCAATTCCTAAATTAATATTTGGTTTTGGTATTTCTAAATCAATAAAAAATTGTTCAGACATATTTTTATCATAATGTTGTCCTGTATGTAATATAATATTTTCAATATCTAAAAAAGTATCTAAACTTTTAATCACTGGTGCAGCTTTGATAAAATTTGGTCTTGCACCTACTATATGCATTACTCTTAACATTGTAAACCTAAAATACTTTTCTTAAATCTATTTGCTAACTCTATATTACCCTCATGTGAAATATGAACATTATCAATATAGTACTCTTCAATACCATTTAAGTCACAGACAGTAAAATCTAATTCTTTAGATAATTTAATAATTCTTTTGTTATACTCTTTTATAAATTTAGTATTATTTAGATACAATGGTGTGAACCCTAACTCTGGTAACGTACCTACTATAACATTCATATCAAAAACTTTAGTTATTGATATTATTTGTTTTATGTTATCTTCATATATATCAGGAGTTATACCGATTTGAGTATCATTTGTACCAATTATTAACAACATTATTTTTGAATTACTTCGTGAACTTATATTACCCCAAGCTCTTTTTTGTAAATCAGAACTAGTCTCACCATTAATACCAAAGTTATGACAGTAATAAAATTCACCTAAGTCTTCTGTTAGAAGTTTACCTAATTCTGCAGGATAACATCTACTATATTTATCCCTTGCACCAAAAGTAATAGAATCACCTAAACATACTATTTCATTCCAAATCATATCGTCTCCTGTATATTATAGTATTTTTTCATCCATAAAACTGTTCTCTTAACACCTTCGTCTAAACTAATACTATTTTCATGATTTAAATCTCTTCTAGCCTTATCAATATTTACTAACTTATCTTTTGTAGTTAAAATTTCACTATCTTTATAACTCACTAAATTAGAATTAACACCTGTATGTTTAAGAATTATATCAGTTAACTCTTCAATAGTATGAAGTGTATCACTAGCAATATTATAAGTTTCACCTGGAATAAAATTATCAACTATATTTGCTATCGTATTTACACAATCATAAACATATGTACTTGTTCTTCTATGACCTTTAAAAACTGTAATTGGTTTATTGTGTAGTAGATTATACGTGAATACACAATTGACACTTCTAAACGGATGATACCATTCTCCATCACCATACGTATTAAAAATACGAACTACAACTGATTCTGTATCATACATTATCTTTGAGTTTTTTATTTGCATTTCATTTACTCGTTTAGACATTGCATAATCATTCATCTGGTCAATTGCAATATTTTTCATAACATCTTCATACATAACATCTTGATAATCACCATAAACTTCAGAACTAGACGTGTGAACTAGTTTAAATCCAAGTTTTTCTTGTAACCTAATTATATTTTTAGTACCAACGGCGTTTGTATTCCAAACTTGTTCATAGAAATGTTCACCATTCCACCTACCAAACTCTGCAGCACAATTATAAACTAAATCTGGTTTTACATAATTTACAACTGTATCTAATTGTCTATACGAACTTATATCACACCTGAAATAATTATCAGCCTTTACTTTACCTAGTCCATGTCCATAGTTTTCATTCGTGTGAAATAAATCTATACCAAAAACTTCGTGACCTCTTTCACTAAGAACCTCTTTTAACTTACTACCAACAACACCAAGTACACCAGTAACTAATATTTTCATATTATACCCACCCTCTATCTTTATTAACTAAATCTAAGTCTACTTTATTATCTACATCTACTTTTTTATTTTTAAGTCTATAAAAAGTAGTATTTTTTTCAAACATATTAGAATGTAACTTTTTAATTATATTAGGTTTATAACAAGCAACAAACATACTTAATCTAAAACATTTTGGATAATCTTGTCTTCTATACAAGTTATGATTTATAACTAACTCACCTTTTAACTTTGGTTTTTCATAAAAACATAAATAAGGGTGTTCTTTTACTTCATCTCCACACACTAATGAATTTGTTTTATTATCTTTAAAAAACTCATAAATTTTTATAATATCTTCCCAAGTTCTCTCTGGATATGTAAGATATAATATAACTACATCCGTATCATTTGTTATATTTTCAACTTCAATAAAATGTTGTAAAACTTCCTTCATTGTAGTTTCGTCTTGAGCTAACTCAACTGGTCTATCAACAATATTTATATTTGTTTTTATTGATTTCTTTATAAGTTCTTCATCGTCCGTAGAAATATATACTTTACTTAAATATTCTTTTGGTATAGAATTAAGTGTGAAATCTATTAGTTTTCTATTTTTAAACTTAAAACCTTTTGAATTTCTACGAGCTGGAATTAAAAAAACAACCTTTTTCATTATGTCATTCTCGCATTTCTAATATTTTTTCTATTTCATCATTATCTATGTGTTCCCTTGCTTGTAAAAACTTATCCATTGGCATACCACCAAAATTGACTGGTTCTCCATCTTTATCATTCAATATCTTAGTAGCATCATCTAACTCTAAAACATATTTATGAAAGTTATCATCACATATTGGGTCACCTAAACTATCGTATTCTATATCAAAATGTCTCTTTAAATCTTTTCTTACAACTTTCCACATTTCAGTTCCTGGATATGCTGTAGCTGTAAACATCTTTCTGTTAACACCGTCTCGAAGTCTCTCAAAAGTAGGTGTACCTTGTTCGTGTCCTTTTGTCCAGAAATTCTGTTGCCAAAGTATAAAAGCTACACTAGTTTTCAAATGTTTTAGTTGTTCTCCTGGATAAGCCATAATCCACGTACAGTTAGCATGTATACCAGCATCTGCAGAAGTTTTAACAGCGTTCATCATAGTTTTTGGGAAATTATAAGTATTTCCATTCACTTTAGTTGGTACTAATCCATTTTTTAATATAAAACCACCTTTTTGCATTTTTGTTAAAGTGTATTCATCAGCAGATTCTGCTCCGAAACCTATATAAACACAACCAGATTCTGCCATTTTATACGCTCTTTCGTCAGCTTCATCCATTCTTGTATGTGTTCCCCATCTAATATGGTCAATACCAAATTCTTTAAAAACTGGAACCATTTTGTCAATTCTTCTTTTATCTACAGCAAAATTATCATCTGGAAATCCTATGAAATCTAAATTGTACTTGTCAACGTAATCTTTTATTTGAATTGCTATGTGTTCTGCACTTCTCATACCATAGTTTCTTTCACCTTGAGAACCTCTATAACAAAAAGCACAAGCATAAGGACACCCTCGACTACTAACTGAAGTTAAACTTCTTTTCATTGTAAATGGTGTTGCAGAACTATTATTAGCTGCAATACCCCATACAGGAGTATTTATATAATCTTCTAATACGTTATAACCATATGGGTCTGATTCTAATAAATCTATAGCTGCATATGGTATATCATCTAAGTTAGGTGGTCTATTTCCTTCGTATACAAAACGTGGTTTTCCTAAGAGTTCACCTATGTAAGCAGAACTTAACTTATTTGACTTCAATGCTTTTTGCATACCTAAATCTCTAATACGTTTACCATCTTTACATATATCAAATATAACACTATCCCCTTCAGACCTAGCAATAGCATCTAATTCTGGTATCCAATTAAATAGTCCTCTTTTTATCTCTGTTGCTAATCCATTACCAGTTACTAAAAAACAATCTGGTTGAAGTCTTTTTACTATTTTTGCTATCTCTTCTTGCCATCTTAAAGTTGTTATCTTTCCTGAAAAAGCGAATATATCTTGCTCACCCACATTATTCAGATGAGTTGATATCATGTTTTCTGTTTCTTTATTAGTTAAATGTCTACCATTAGTTAAACCTCTTTTTTTAGCAAGTTTATCTTTTATTCTATAACCATTTAAATCTATAATATAAGGTTCTCCACCATGTCTTCTAACAATAGCAGATAAAATACCGGGACCTTCTGGTGGTACATTTGGTACAGCTTCTTCACGAAGTGGCATATTTATAAAAGTTATTTTTATACCTTTTAACTCGCTATACATTGTGTTTTTTAATATTTCCATATTTTCCTATAATTAAAGTAGTCTACTATAATTAGTTTCTAAGTCACATAATGCCTTATAAGTACCACATCCATTGTGTAAATGTCCACTCCATATTTCAGTCACCCAAGAATAATTATAGTCTTTAAATATATTAAACACTTTTTTAAAATCAACATCACCTTCATCTATTTGTATTCCTTCTCCATTTAAGCCTACAGCATCAGATATATGCATATGTGCTACGTAAGGTATAATTTTTTTAGAATAATCTTCTAAGTTAGAATTATTCATATTACACCAAAGTTGAGCGTGAGATAAATCAAATGTCATTTTCAAATCAAATTCTTTACAAAATCGTATCATATCATCATATGGTCCATATGCATATTGGTACCATTCTCCACCTAAATACCATGGTCTCGGTGGTAAGTTCTCAGGTAAAATATCTATTTCATCCTTTGAAAACTTTAACTTTTTAAAATTGTGAATCGCTATTGATATCATCTCTTGATGTGTTGACAACTCTTCAATACCATACTTAGTAGTCTCTAGTAAATCAGTAGACATTCCACCTAGATGTACAACTAATTTAGGTTTTGCAAGAGGCCAATTCTTTGATATCTCGATAGTTTTATCTATAGTTTTTTGTATAATATCAATAGATTTATTAACAATTCTTGTATTAGTAGAACATATATCAACAATTTCCCTATCAACAATTTCTGGAGCATGTATAATTAGTTCTGAATCATTATTGACTTCGTTGAACTCTAAATCTAAATCTGTTTGAGAACAATGAAATTCCATTACAGGAGTTTTTAATTCTTTATACAAATCATAATCATGAAATCTACACTTGACTCCCCATTTTTTTGAAAAGTCAAAATTCTTCCAATTTTTAATTAGTGTTTCAACTTTAAAGTCTTCTTTTGAGACGTACTTATCTCCAGATATATTTCGTTTTAGTTCTTTACCTATAAAACTAGACATTTCATGTTGAAAAATACCTTTACCAGGTGATTTGAAATAAACATCATTTTCTAAAAATATATGTCCACTATCAAGTTTTGATTTTGCTACTGCAGACTTAGCAAAAACTTCTCTATTTAAAATTTCTGCCTGATTGATGTGTTTTTTATATGTTAAAGACTTCTCTAATAAACGTATATTATTAACCATAACTTTCCATTGACTAGGTAGTAGTGATGCTTTATGGTCTGGTCCTTTTTGACTTCTATCTAAAGTTATATGTTTTTCAATTATTTTAGCCCCTAACGTAACTGCTGCAACTGGTATAAAAACGTCACGTTCATGTCCTGAATATCCAACTACTTTGGATAAATCTTTTAACTTATTAATAAAATATAGTCCCAAATCTTCATATGGAGCAGGGTACGTAGAATTTGCTAATAATAATGCATACTTAATATTATGTTTTTTATAAAATTCAACACATTTTTTTATATCTTCTTCACCCCACATACCTGTTGAAATAATTATAGGTAAATTGTATTGAGAACATTTTTTCACTAGTGATAAATTAGTCATATCTGCAGACGCTACTTTAAATGCATCAACTCCAAGTTCTCCAACAAATTCAACTGAATCTTCATCCATAGGTGTAATGATAAGTTCTAAGTTAAGTTCTTTACACGTTTTCTTTATTCTAACATAATCTCTCTTAGATAGTTCTACTTCTTTTAATAGTGGTATTAAGTATTCAAAGTTCCACTCTGCACTGTTAGGGTCATCTAAAATATCTTTAGTATATATCTCGTTTAAATTTCTTTTTTGAAACTTAACTGCATCAACTCCTGCTGCATTAGCCTTATGTATTAACTTTAATGCTGTATCTATGGAACCATTATGGTTAACACCAATCTCTGCTACTATATAAGTACTATCGTACTCTTCGTTAAAAACTCTTTGTATTTTATTTATATTATTCATTAGTATCTATGTGTGCGATCATCGTAAGTGTCTAAAAGGAAATCTTTAAGTAATTCATCATCTAAGTTATAAGCAATATCAAACTCATCAAATGTATCTGTCAAATGTTTATTCAACTTGTACTCTGTTTGGAAATTTTGTGCTAATTGTCTTTTAATAGAAGCCATTGAATGATACACACTATGTAAGTTATCTTCACCAAACGCCCAAAATAAAGCTGCTCTATTTTCTCTTGAATTACCACCCATATGTCTCGTTCTAGCATGGAATATAACTACATCACCTGGTTCTGCATCTACTTCATAAGCATCTGAATACATTATTTTATCATAAGCAGTTTTAAATGAACCAGGTTTAACATAAAATGGTGGCCCATCTTCTTTAGTGTGTTCAGTTAGATAAGTACCTAAACGATATACTCTATAATCTTTATCTGCTACTGAAACGTCATTTTTTGTTTTTTCTGGCCACAACCTTGCCTGTTCATCAGTATGAAACTCTTTTGCTCCAGGAAAGTTCAGATGAACATCACTATGATGTGTCCATCTAACATTATTATTTGTAAGTGAACGCATAACATCAAGAACTTTTTGTGAACGTATAACTTCACTACAAGTTTTTAACTCTT
>Ga0114997_10004128_pt1 | contig 11285 bp, 10 predicted proteins | sample ArcticOcean_MG_C_2_FD_87045 | JGI IMG/M metagenome (GOLD analysis project Ga0114997, IMG submission 87045) | Marine microbial communities from western Arctic Ocean - ArcticOcean_MG_CB4_136 | ecosystem: Environmental > Aquatic > Marine > Oceanic | place: Arctic Ocean: Canada Basin | collected... | reverse complement strand
TGAAATCATTATCATAAGCACATTTACTGGATAATACTGCTAAGTATTCATATTTACTAGTTGGCTTGTTATTCTTAAGATAATTATCGATAATGTAGCTAAATGAAGGAGTTTTATCAAGTAAGTTTAAATTTGGTTTTTCTATTTTAATAATGTCCATTATTTGTTTCTGATATTGGATGGGATTAACTTTATCTAAAACATTGATTAAGTTGTATTTTTTATCTAATTCATAAATATTCCATAATAGTACGAGATCTTTAAAACCTAATTTTTGTAAGAATTTATCTCTTTCATTTTTAGATAATTTTGTATGATTTTTAGCATTAAAAGCTATCATATTACCGATGTTAATCTCATTGATTTTAAAGTTAACATTTTTCTTGGGAAAAGAAAAAACTACTAAATATTTATTTTTATAACGTCTATCTTCAATTTTTCTTGACTTAGTAAAATCAAGTTTACTTTTAATGTAAAGGGATGTCCCCCAATTCTTTAACTTATTGGAATTAGGTATTTCGTTTGATTTGAAGATATGAGCTTTAAACATATTAATTGATTTTACAATACCTTGTCTGGACAAAACCTTTCTGTTTGATTTTTTTTTCCAATCATAACTTACTTGTGAAAAGTAAAAATCATTTGTTTCAAAAACTTTTGTAACTTCAAAGTTATTATTTCTAATTTTATTAAATTCACTTAATTCGTTCTTAGCAAAACTTGCGAAAGGTAAGGAAATAAATATCAAAAGCACATAAAAATAAATCATTGAATTACCAATCCTTATCTTTGTCGATTTTTTTCATCATTTTTTGATTTTTTGATTTTATTTTTTTAATTTTAGCTTTTGCAATGTCTGAAGCAGAAGGTAATGGCTTAAAAATTGGTCTGATAATAATACTTCCATTAATATTTAGTAATTTTTTATTTTTACTAAGTTTATCAATCATTAGCGTTGATTGCTTTCCAGTACCTTCTAAAAAAGTTGCTTCACCAATCACTTCTTCCACTCTGCCAGAAAATTCATTTGTAGTTTGATCTACAACTCTTGCTCCTAGCTTAATAATATTATATTTAGACTTTTTATTAAAAAAACTACTACCTTGATCAACAGTCATTTTATTATCTTCTAATGCTATTAATTTCGCTGGGAAAAAAGTATCTGTAATTTTTCTAGATAATCTATTTGATATAACTTTTGCAAATTTTGATAAACTTCCACCTCCTTGAGATAAACTCATATTATCTGAAAAAATAATTTGTGATGTAGCTATATCAATAACACTAATCGCTAAATCAGTATTAAGTTCTTTGCTTGAAATGGTTTCACCCATTAATGTTTGTTTGATAGTTCTATTATTAAGTTTTTGTAATGAAGCTATTATTATATAATCAGCACCTACTTTATTTCCAAGTTTAGCTAATTCTTCAACTCTTACATTTGACCCCTTAATTATATTAATTTCTTTATTTAATTCTCTAGAGTTTTTCCTGTCAAGAAGTGCAAATCTATTACTTTTAACTAGCATAGTTCTAAGATTTGAATTAAACGTTTTTGCAAATTGTTTAGCTATGGATAAGTCATTAATGTTTTTAGATATTCTTATTGGAGATACTACAAAACGCATCCGCTTCAGTTCTGATGATAATTGAAGTTTTGATACATTAACATCAATTTTTGCCTGAAACATTTTCCCAGATTGAGATTTGCCAGTAGAAATTATTTTCCAACTTTGAATGACACCTTTAGTTTTTTGTTTAATTTCTTCTTGAAATGAAGAAGAAGATAAGAAGGTCTCATTACCATTTTTTATAGTTTCAAAAGAAGCCATGGCTGAGGTTGTTTGTGATGACATTTGAAGCCCATTAACTTGAGATATTGCCTGAAGCAAACCATCTTTGATAGCATCCTTTGAGTTAAATCCAACACCAGTAACATTGACAGAAACTACAGTAAGTTTACTTCTTGAACTATTCAAATTAGCAGAGGGTTGTTCCTTTGTTTTTAATGTTTCACTAGATTTATTATAACTTTCACTTTTGGATTTTTCAAAAGATGTCGTGTCTTTTTTAGTTTCATTTATAGATTTGTCATAATCAACTTTATTACCTTTTGAAAGTTGATTTTCTTTAATCATATTAACGCTTGCTGCATACTGTGATGCTTCCATTGCCCGAGCATTTTGAGTAGAAGACACCGATAAAGAATACACTGCAACATACATTTTTTGATTAGTAATTGGATGAGTGACTATATCACTATATCTTTTGGACGATCCTTGAATTTCAATGTTTTCAAGTTTTTGTGAAATATTTTCAGCAAATGAACTTGTCACTTGATTTTCAGTAGAACCATCAGATTTTATTATTTCTTGAAGCTTAGTTTTTGCTTCTCTACTCAACGCTACATCGCCTTTAAGAGCTATAGCCAACTCTTTTTGAGCAAACATTTCAGCACGCCCTTTAGCTGTCCTCATTTGTGCAGAGGATTTACCTTTTATTGGAGTTGCTCCAATACCAAACAAAAAGAATTCACCTTTATTATCTATGAATTTTCTGCCACCTATAGCGGAAGCCCAGTTAGTAGATTTAATGTATTCTTTAACACTTAAGTTTCCTGGAGCAAGATTGATGGGGACACCTTTCATCATTGCTAGAGCTCTTTGTTCTTGTTTTGGAGACCACATCTTTATAACCGCAATTTCATATTGACCGTCGACAAAAGATTCAAAGTGAGCAACTTGAAATGCTCCGACTAAAGTCATTGATGACAGTGTTTTAACTGATGAAGTGTTTTCTTGAGACAGTTGTCCTTGAAGTTTTTTAGCTAATTCTTTTAGTTCTTTTATTTCTGTTTGTAGAGCAAGCAGTTCTTTTTCAGCATTCTTTAAAGTTATTGCTTTTTTATTTCCAGAGGTATCTATTTTAACATTCAATTTAGAAATAAATTGAGATAAAGGTGCAGCCATAACTGCGCTAATAGAAATATTATCTATATTATTAAAGTTTGAACTTAGTGTTTTATCATAATTAATAGCTGCCTTTCTAAACTTGTTAATTTTACCTTGTAATTTAAGCTCTATATTATATTTTTTATCATCAAACTCAGTAGACAAACCCGAACTTGGCACAGTTACTATATCTTCAGCAGACATTTTAGTACGTATATAAGATATAATATCCCCTTTAGCTGATATACTAGCTTCAAATGATTTCAAAGCTCTTATATTTAGAAAGTCAGGATTAGTAGCAGGATCATCTTCAGCAAAGATACTTGCTCCTATAGAGATGAAAAAATCTTTTTCGTCATTCCAGCCTTCAGTAACGTCAGCATCAAGAAGAAAGTCTTGGGCTAAATCAGTTGCTGTTTTATTTTCTTCAAAAAATGGCTTGGTATTAGCAACACCTCTAACTCGTTCAACTTCATTAGCGTTAGCAAGAGAAAAGCATAAGCAAGTTAAAAGTAATAAAGTTAATTTGTAAACTTTAAAAAAAAATGACATTTTATACTTTCCTTTTGAGTTTAAATACCTTGAGCTATAAGACTGTTAACAATTTCTTGAGCAGCTTTTTCACCTGCTTTAACTAAAGCATTTTTTTCTGCTTCATTATCTTCTAACCCTTGTGATCTTACTTGAATAGGTCCAATAGCAGCTATAACCTCAGGAAAACCATCAATAATTTGAGATACGTCAACTCTTATGCTTGCCGATACAGTAAAGTTTCCACTAACTTTATCCACAAGTGCTGTATTTACATTTATGGTTCCTATTGCAACAAAACCAATTATTTTGTTACATCTTTCGGATTCTGCAATTGCATCAAATATTTCTGCTTCAGTATCATCACTTAATTTATCTAATGAAGAAAATTCTTCTTCAATTATGTCGCTTGATGGGGCCCCACATCTTTTAGCAAAAGATGGATATCTTATTCCTTTAAAACCATTATTGCTTAAAGTTTTCGAAATATTGCTATTTAAATCTGATGAGGGCATTATTGTCCATGACCTTTTAGAAGATCTCTGTTTTAATTCTGAACTTCCACCTTTTTGAGACTTTACATAAGCACTAGATTGTTTATTAACAACTGCAGTTGTTCCATCTGTAGTTGCAGATTTTTCTGCAGCAACACCTGTTTCTCCTTTAACTATTTTAGTAACTTTTTTATCAAACACTTTTGTGTCTGTTGTCTCAGCTTTTCTTGCTATAAAAAAAGAAACCATCCTCTTACGTTTTTTTCCAGAGTTAGTGTTATTTGATGAATTTCCTTTAGAATACAGAATAGACTCAAATAACTTTCCATTTACACTTGCACGTATTTTTATATTTAATGTTAATTTATCCTGAGTTTGTTTTGATTTTAAAACACTTATAAAATTGTCTGCTTGAGAGTCAATTGTTTGTTTGGTTTTTAAGTATTGATCTAATTTTGTTCTTTCAGTCACACATTTTCCAATAAATTTTTGCAGTATATTTTTCTTAGCCTTAGATATACCCTCTGCAATAATTTCAGGGGAAGGTTTAGGTGTTCCTGAAAAAAAACCTTTAGGTTTTGGTATCTCAATAGATGAAGAAGCATCAAAAGTATCATCTGAGTTACAGATTGCTAAAGCGTTTAATGGAAAAAGTAATATGAAAGATAAAATTAAAATTCTAAGCATGAGTATATCCTTTTCTAGGTATTAGATTAATTTATAAGTCTAATTATATAGACTTGTAAATTAAAAATATTTTTTTTTCAAAATGTGTTAATTAACTGATATATTATAACGGAAGATTTACTATGGTTTATTTATTAACTTTTTTTTTATTTATATTGATTTTTTTTGTTCAAAAATTTTTTATATACCCACTAGAAAAAATTATATTTTCTTCATATTTGATTGAGCAAGCAAGTGTTTTGTATTTACCACATGCGGTTAGAATTATTTCTTTTTTTGTTCTAGGTCCTATTGTACTTATACCCATATTTTGTTCGCAATGTTTTACTTATATTATTTTAAATGATGCAAACGTTATTAATTCAATTATTTTATCTAGTTTGAGTACTTTATCGATTTTTTTAGGCTTTAAATTGTTTGAATTATTTAAGAAAAAGACTAAATTTAAGATAGATAAAATTATTGATTGGAAAAAAATAATTTTAATTGGAATATTAGTTTCTATTTGTAATTCTAATTTAAGTTCTACTTATTTATTTTTTTATAATAAATTAACGTTTGATATTTTATTAAACCTTAGGTTTTTAGTTGGTGATATTTTGGGACTTGTATTTGGAATGATAATTTTCATATATTTAATTAAACTATATAGTTTGTGGATTTATAATGTCAGATATAAAAACTAGTAAAATAGTTAAATTGATAGAAATATTTGATCAAATGTCAAAGGATCTAAGTATTGGCAGGTTGTCCAATTTTGAAAAAGATGTTTTATTAAATCTCCATAAAGAAACTAATAATAAAAAAGTTAAAGTTAACATTAAAAATATTAATTTTTTAGATTATAATGGTTATACTATTTCTAAATCTACACTTTATAAAGCTTTAAAAAGCTTGTGTGAAAAGAATTTGATTACACATTTAGGAACTAAGCGCTCATCCATCTATAAATTAAATTGACTTAGAGTGCTAAAATATTACTAATCTTTCCATATAACAAGTAGAATAATTAAAACGGAAAATAGAAATGTTTAAAAATTATAAATACAAAATTTTTTTAATGCTTTATTTGTTTTTTTTTACATTTCCATCATATTCTAACAATATAAGTAAAATTAACGATAATTTTTTGATGTTAATAGAGAAAGAATTTCTAAATAATAAAATTAAAACTAAAAGTCATCCTGATCAAAAAAAATTTTCAATATTAGACCTCAATAAAATTGAATATAATATATCATTTAAATTATTAAAAAAAAATATAAATCAAGATTGGCTTTTTATTCCAACCTTAAAGGTTAAAAGCAAATCAGGTAATGTATCATACAGTCTAGCAAGGTCTCTAACGTTTGAAAAAGACTCTAATCTTTTAGAGATTGAAGCTATTGCAAAAATGCTTGTTAATTCAAGTGTTAACCAAATGAAAAAAAATGGAATACGTTTCAATATCACTGACCAGCAATTTAATGATAATACCGAAAAAAAACTTAATGTAAGCTTTAATTATTTTAATTCATGTGAAAGTAATCAAATTATAGAAATAATGGAAAAAGAATTTCCAGGCTTTATACATCTAGAGACACAAGGTTTAAATACATCTAGTAAGACACAAATTGCTTACTTTACTACCTCTACAAAATATAAAATCAAAAAATGGATTGAATTGACAATGAATGAATTTGGGTTTGATTCCAAAGATTTTTTCATAAAAATTTATAATTCAAAGATTGACATTAATAAGATCAATAAATCAATATATATATATGTATGTGAATAGAATATGATATTTTTTAGAACTATAATTAGTCTAATATTTTTATTAGCATCAGTTAATTTAATGGCTTCGGATCAAAAACCATCAATATTAATTTTTGTATTAGATAAAAATGAAAACAATCAACCAATAAGATTATCAGTTTCTTCTCATTTAACTCAAAATGGTTTTATTACAAAAGATGGAAATATACTTTTAAAAAAAATCACCAACTCAAATATTAATAATTTAGAGTTTATAATAGAAAATTCAGACACTCTCAGCCAAATTTCAGATACTGAATTATTAATAATTTTAAAACTAAACCACCAATTAATTAATAACAAAGTATCAAAAATTTTTATATCTTCTCAAATTTTTAATACACAAACTAAAAACTTTATATCTTCGTGGTCAACCTCAAGGAAAATTATAAATTATTCAAATAAATGTGACTCAATATGTAAAAATTTATTAATTACTGAAGCGGCTATTCTTCTTTCAGATCAATTAGGTAAAAGTATTAATGGTATTTTAAACGCAAAATCAAAAGAAGCTAAAAATTATAATAATATTTCTAAGACATACAATTTTAAATTATTTAATTTTAGGCAAAAAGACATAATTTACATAACTGATATAATGACTAATGAATTCCCAGGTTTTATAAAAATAAGTAATGAAGAAAGTTATGGAAAACAAAATAGTTGGACTTACTATTCATCATCTCATTTATTAAAATTAAAAAAATGGCTTGTTATTTCCCTTGCAGAAATTAATTTTAATCTTGATCGTGATTACGAATTAATCATTTCTGAAAATAACTTTTTTATTAAAAAGTTCCCATTATTTAATTCTGTTGGTTCTAAAGGTAACACTAATAAATTTAATTAATCAAAAAAGCTTCTGAATTTTCCATATACATTATATGGAGAAAATATATGAACTCAGAATACTCAAATAACCCTCTAACAGAAGTTGCTCTAGCATTGTCTATGGCTTTTTTTTCTATAATGGTGTTGTCAATTTTTGCTTTGTCACAAAAAGATAATAAAACATTAGTAAATGAAAAAATATCAATTAATGCTACTTCTTCAGAAAAAGAAAATAAAAAAAAAAATAGAACAATAATCTTTTATTTTAATAATAATTTTTACGATAAAAATTTTAAAAAATGGAATTTAGAGAACCATTCAAAAAATTATGATGGTTATACTTTAGCAGTTCCGTCTGAAATTTCTGTAAAAAAATTATTTGAAATTAAAAATAATTTAAAAAAATTAGATATTAAAATTACTCAACAAAACAAAGAATGGAACGATGCTTTAAATAACAAATTAATGAAAAAGGGTATAAACAAATGAAACTAATTTTAACTTTGATTTTATTTCTTTCTGCATCAGTGGCTAACGCAGATAAAATTTATAGTAAACCTTACATAAAAATGTTGGTAGTAGAAAATGCAAGGAAGTCTCTTTATGTAACGCCAGCTTTAGCTTTAGCTGTTGCAAAAGTGGAATCAAATTTTAGAGTAAATGTAGTAAGTAGCATGGGAGCTATAGGTGTTATGCAAATAATGCCTCGTACAGCTTTATTAGAATTTGGAGTAAAACGGAAAGATTTATTTAATCCAAAAATTAATATAAGTTTAGGTGTCAAATTTCTCGATAGCCTAATTAAAAAATATAGAGGAAATATTGGTATAGCCTTATCACATTACAATGGAGGATCAGCTGTTGGGAAATGGCCTAAAGTTAAAATTATTCCAGCTACATATCCATATGTAGAAAAAGTATTAAAAAATTCCTATAAATTAGGTAATCATACTCCTAGCTTACTTAAAATTAGAAATATAAGAACAAATAAAACTAATGATAAATTAGATAAAAAGTATAATTTTTCAGAAATTGACTTATTATTAAATAATATTGATAAATGGTTAAATATTTACAATGGTCATCAAAAAAGTATTGTTAAGGATAACAAATATGTCTTGTCAAACAAACAAGTCATATTTCAAGGCAAAGGAACAAATGCACAAGCTTTTTATTAATAGTTAAAGGAAATTATTTTGCGTGTTAATGAAAGAAATTTTTTTGATAATTGGAAAGAGTTTTCACTAAAAAAACCTGATGAGATGATTTTGAATCACTATGATATTGTAAAAAATCATACTGATATTAATGGTGATTTAAAACATAAAAATACAAAAGAAGTTATTAAAATTTTCTCACTTTTTATTACTCATAATTATGGTTCTTCTATTTATGAACTTTGTAACTTTCTAAAATATTTAAATCTAATTAATCTTTCAATATATAATGTCATGGTTTTGGATAGTCATGAAATTGTTAAAAAAATTAAAAAAAATAATATAATAAATAATCAAAATATATCAAATAAGATTACTTTAAAAATTGAGAATCATTTATTTGATATATCTTATTCTCGTATTTCCACTTATATAGTTTTGCTTGATTTCATTGAAGAGTTTATAGGTATTGAGGAAATATTAAACATTGAAGAAAAAATTGATAAGCTATTGTCATACAATGATCTAAAATTAATATCTAATAATCTTTCTAAGAAAGTTTATGTTTATTTAAAAGATCTACTTCCAACTTCATATATCCAACGTTTTTCATCAGCTATTGGAAATCAAATTATAACTGAAAAAAAAGATGAAAATCATGTTATCGTTTCTGAAGATATATCAGATGATTTTATTTTAAATTTTTGGATTCATTCAAGATTTATTGAAAAAGAACTCTTGATTAAAACTTTTTCTTTGGCAGCAGATTTATGTTTTATATATAAAAAATCTATTGATTTAAATAACTCCTATAATTTAACCATTGTGGATCAAATAAACGATGACGAGCCTTGGAACTTTCTGTCTAATGAAGATATAGACGATTTTATGAATCAATTAATTGAAAGTTCAGAAAATATAATTTCCAATAGTATCAATTACATGCAAACTTTAAATGAAAAAAAAATCAATATTTTAAAAAAAAATGAAATTGATGAAATTAAAATTTTTTCTAAATATGAAAATGCATCACTTAATCTTTCTTTAACTATTCTTAGGATTTCTGTTTTTGGAAACATTCAAAATAAAATTATAGAAGCAGAAAGAAGAAAAAAACTAAATTTAAAAGAAGACCTTTTTTTACTGTCTAATAATATAAAATATATTGATCAAAAAAATGTCTATGAAAAATTAATATTAAATATTAATTCTTTAAAAGAAATAGTTTTTTACAAACTTTGGATATTTGAAGTAAAAGAAACATTTGAATTCATCAAAGATTTTTTATGTGAAAAGGAATTAGATTATTTTGATAAGTTTTTAAGTGAACAAAAAAATAAATTCAATGTTGCCAGTGATTTAACGGAAATAGATGTATTAAACGTTTTTTCAAAAAATCAAAAACAATTTTCGATTCCAGAAGAAAACTTTGAATATGAACTAGAAAAAATATTTATTAATTTTAAAGATTTTTTAAAACAAGAAAATCAAATTAGTAAATTTAAAAAATTCCATAATTATTTAGATGTATTGAGAAAACAATCCAAAATGTTTAGGAGAAGTGGCTTTGAATTTAATATAAATAATAATGAAAACATAGAAAAATTGGTTAAAATGTATAAATCTTTAAATGAAATAAACAAGTTTTTATCTAAATTATTAATTGTATTAAATTCAGGTATCAAAACATTAGATGCTCAATTTAATGAAGATAAGATAATATTTTTTCAACATTTTTCATATTTATATAATAATGAGGAATTGTAATATGGCTCAGAGAGATGATATATCGAATACATTTGCAGCAATAAATTATATAAACTTATCTAAAAGCTTTAATTCAAATGAAAGCAATGATAAAATTAACATTAAAAAAGTATGGGACGTTGTTTTAAATCCCACTAAGTACGAAGATCAAATTAATGATCTACTTGAAAACAAGATATTTTCAAAAATTTTTTTTAAAATTTTAGATAGCGAAGATTCTATTTACCAACCTAAATTAATTGCTGCTGCTAGTGATAAAGTGTTTCAAAGATCATCAAGTGATTTTAAAATAGAAATTGTTCAATCAAATAAGAATAAAAATACTTTTTATTTAATTCTTACTTTATTAAAAGATTTTAAATTACCTCTTTTAAATTTATATGTAATTTGTAATAATATTAGCCTATGTAAAAAAATTTCGTCATTTAACAATAAACAGGCTCAAATGATTTTAAAGAAAGATGATCAATTTTTTGATCTAGTAACTAATCCTGAAACTGAGATTTTCATCAGGTGAAATACTATACAGTAGTTATTCCTACAACTAATAATTTAGTAGGTATTTCTGATATTGTAGTTGAAGATCCATTAGTATCCTCAGTTATTTGTGAGAATAATAGCTTAGAGTCTCTTCCTATAAGTAATAAATATGCTTCTTTTGTTAAAAGTCCTACTGGCATAATTGAAAAGATTACAGGAAACTCTTCTTATAGGATTGATATTACAAATAGAATTGAACAAGGTGAAAGTTGGCAATTAGCTTTAGCTATTGCTCATATATTTCACGATAATAATTTTTTAAGTTTTTCTACTAATGAAAATTTAGTTTATAATAATAAACATACCATAATTTGGGCTAGTGGCACTATTAATTCAAATTTAGACGTGAAAGCGATTAGTTATCTTGATCAAAAAATAAATAACTCTATTAATTTTTTTAAAGAGAGTGTAAAAAAAAACATTAAAGTTAAAATTGTTTTAAGTTATGAAAATAAAATTGATTTTAATAATATTTTTGAAAAGAATAAATTTTTAAAAGAAGCTATTACTAAAAAACAGATTAAACTTAT
>Ga0114997_10004126_pt1 | contig 11288 bp, 12 predicted proteins | sample ArcticOcean_MG_C_2_FD_87045 | JGI IMG/M metagenome (GOLD analysis project Ga0114997, IMG submission 87045) | Marine microbial communities from western Arctic Ocean - ArcticOcean_MG_CB4_136 | ecosystem: Environmental > Aquatic > Marine > Oceanic | place: Arctic Ocean: Canada Basin | collected... | reverse complement strand
TTCTTGCTCTCTTTGCTATTCCAGTCCAATATGCAGTTCTAAAGTTTGCTGGTACAGCTTTTTTTATAGCTGGCGAACTTGCTCCTTTTTGGAACATTCCTTTTACTTGGAATGCTCCTAATCTCCCAGCGTCAGCGGTAATATAAAGGTCAGCTTTTGAATCTTTTCCTTCTTCAACTATTCTTTTTTGAAGTGCCTTATCTTTTCCAGAAATAACATTTACCTTAATTCCAGTTTTTACTGTAAATTTTTGATAAAGCTGTACATCTGAGTCATAATGTCTTGCGCTGAACACATTAACTTCATTTAAATGACCTTCAGCAAAAGAAGCTCCCGCTAATGATAGTAAAATTGTTAATGCAAATAATATTTTATTCATATTTCCTTTATGTTTCGTTATTTAAAAGTTTTTATATAATGATAATAGTTAGCATTTGCAATGATAATGATTATCAATATCAAAATGTCGCACCTAATGCAATTAAAAAGTGTATAGGAGTTTGGGTTTTCTATGTATATGTTTAGTTGTATAGGAATTTTATGACAGACGAAAAAACATCAATAATTTTATCTGATGTCTCTATTGATGGAGAGGTTGTAGAAAAAGATAAAATTATAATAGACGCTAAGATAAATGGAGATATTAAAGCTGAAGAAGTTGTAACGCATCAAAATTCAAATATTAAAGGAAATATTAAAGCTAAAGATGCTGTTCTAGGAGGAAAACTTGTAGGAAATATTAACTCGGACAAAATTAATATTAAAAAAACTGCCAATATTGAAGGTGTTCTAAATCAAAAATCTCTTTCTATTCAAGAAGGTGCAACTTTAAAAATTAAAGCCGAAACGTATAAGTAGATATTAAAATTCCCACTTCCTTATTTTGCTGTACAAAAAATTCCTAAAAGCTATTACTCTAGCTGTGTTTTTTAACGACTGAGGATAAACAAAATGAGCTTCAGTTTTAGGTCCTTCAATTTTAGGCAAAACTCTAATAATATTTGGCACTAAGACAGTTATGTAATCTGGTAAAGCGGCTAGACCTACACCACTTTGTACAGCAAGCAGTAAACCATAAACGCTATTTACTTTCATAATTGGTTTTCTTTTTTTTTCATCTTTTACACCTATTTTTAATGCCCAGTCAGGATTAAATACTGGTGAAGGTGTACCTTTTCCATAAGAAATAAATTTATGTTTACTTAAATCAGATATGTTTTTAGGATAGCCAAATTGCTCTAAATATTTTGTTGATCCGTATATGTGATAATTAATATCTATTAACTTTTTTTGGATGTGATTCAGTTGTTTAGGGCGTCTCATCCATATAGCAATGTCAGCTTGACGAGTGCTAAGATCAAGTTCTTTGTCATCAAAGATCAATTCAATTTCTATCTCTGGATTGAGCTTCATAAACTCTTGAATTCTTGGTGTTAACCAAGTGGTGCCAAAACTAACAACTGTAGTGACTGTTAGCTTTCCACTGGGTTTATTTTTTTTATCTGTTAAAGTTGATTCAACATCTTTTAATTTTGAAATGACTTCGTGAGCTGTTTTAAAAAGATATTCTCCATTTTCAGTCAGAGATAGTCCTCGAGCATGTCTTTCAAATAATTGAGTTTTTAATTCTTGTTCTAAAGATTGAATTTGTCTGCTAATTGCTGATTGGCTAAGATTGAGTGTATATGTGGCTTTTGTAAAATTTCCAGCCTCGGCAACAGCATGAAATATTTTTAATTTATCCCAATCCATATTATTTTTTTAAATCTACTAAAATTCTTCCCACTGTTTTACCTTTTATCATTTCAGGAAAAATATTTAATAACTCTTCTAAATTAACTATTGTTACTTTTTTTTCTAAAAGCTTAAAGTCAATTAGGCTCTCTACCTGAGACCAAATAAATTCTCTTCTTTTTTTACTAACCATAACAGAGTCTATTCCCCACAATTTTACTCCTCTTATAATGAAAGGCATTACGTTTGTATTAAGTTTGATACCTCCTGCGTTTCCACACGCAGCAACAATTCCATTTTGTCTAGTTTGTGAAATTGCATTTGACAAAACAATTCCACCAACTGTATCAACAACACCATCCCACAAACCTTTTTCTAGTAATTTTGGTTCTTTTTCAAACTCGCTTCTTTCTAAAATATTTTTTGCACCTAATTCTTTTAGATAATCAACTTTGTTTTTTTTTCCAGTAACTGCTGTAACATTATAACCAAATTTAGAAAGTATCATCACTGCTATGCTTCCCACTCCACCTGTAGCACCTGTTACCAAAACGTCATTCACTTTTTCTCCTAGCAATAATTCTTCTCCAGACTTAATAGCAAAAGCACATAATAAAGAAGTAAATCCAGCTGTACCTAAAATCATTGCATTTTTGTTTGTTAATTTTTGAGGTTTCTTTATTAGTAATTCACTCTTAACTTTTACCAATTCGGAATAACCACCAGGATACATTTCCCCAACTCTGCAACCAGTTAATATAACTTCATCTCCAGATTTAAAATCTGAACTTTCGCTTTCAATGACTTTTCCGGAAAAGTCTATGCCTGGTATATGGGGATATTCTTTAACTAATCTTGCTCCATTTTTTAAAATTAAAGCATCTTTGTAGTTTAAACCAGAATATTCCACATTAACAAGAACGTCCCCTGATTTAAAAAAACTTTTATTTAACGTTTTTACTTCTCTGGTAAACTGATCACTTGTTTGATTTATGACTATCGCTTTAAACTTGTCGTTCATTTTGAGGGTATTTAATTAAAAATTAATAAATACTAATCTTTATTAATATATCTTAAGTATCTATTTTGAAAACTTAAATCATCTTTAAACGCACCAAGAAAATAGTTAGTAACAGTTATAGCATTTTCTTTTTTAATACCTCTGTTAGTCATACAATGGTGAGCAGCTGAGATCGTTACGGCAACACCTCTAGGTTGTAAAACACCCATTATTGTTTTAGCAATTTGCATAGTTAAACGTTCTTGAGTTTGTAATCTTTTTGAAAAAACCTCAACCACTCTAGCAAGCTTGCTTAATCCAACAACTTTCTTTGATGGTATATATGCTACGTGCGCATAGCCCATAATAGGCGCCATATGATGCTCGCAATGACTTTGTAAACTGATATTTTTTTCAATTACCATGTCGTCGTACCCATCAACTTCAGTAAACGTTTTAGCTAAATATTTATTTGGATCCTGTTTGTAACCTTGAAAATATTCCTTATAAGCTTTAATTACTCTTTTTGGTGTTGAAAGCAGGCCTTCACGATTAATATCTTCTCCCAGCCATTGAATAATTGTTTTAATAGCTTGTTCAGCTTGTTCGTCAGAAACCACATTTTCTTTATTTTTTGACTGATTTGCGTCTTTTACTAATTTCATAATTTTACCTTAATAAATATTATATATAATATAATATAACTAATGTATAAAAAAAGAAATAACATCAAAGAAATCGAAGAAGGTAAATACTTAGAACCAAAATTTGATAAAAATGGCCTTATACCTGTGATAACAGTTGATTTTAAAACTGGCGACATCTTGATGCACGCCTATATGAATGATGAAGCTTTAAAAAAAACTATTGAAAGCAAAGAAGCACATTATTGGAGCAGATCGAGAAGTAAAATTTGGCATAAGGGCCAAATAAGTGGATTTGTACAAAAAATAAAAGAAATAAGAATTGATGATGATCAAGATTCAATTTGGTTATCAGTAGATATTGGAAATGGAGCAAGTTGTCATGTTGGATATCGCTCTTGCTTTTATAGATCTATACCACTAGGAAAAATTAAAAATACTGAGAAAATAGAACTGAATTTTAAAGAAAAGAAGAAAATGTTTGACCCCAAAAAAATTTATAAAGATGAAGGTAATCCTACTAAAATATAATGAGTAAAGAAATAGATCAACAAAATGTTTTAGGAGAAAGATTAGAGCCTTGCTCTAAAGATCCTATTACTGGTTGGCTCAGAGATGGATGCTGTAATACTGACAAGATGGACTACGGTGTTCATACCGTTTGCGCAAAAGTGACAACAAAATTTTTAGAATGGGCAAAATTAGAAGGTAATGACTTAATTACTCCACATCCTGAATTTGATTTTCCAGGATTAAAAGATGGTGACAGTTGGTGCGTGTGTGCAGCTACTTACTCTAAATCTATAAATGATGGAACAGCTTGTAAAGTTTTTTTAAAAAAAACAAATTATAAAACTCTTGAAATTATATCACTAGATAAACTTAAACCCTACGCAATAGATCTTTCTTAAATTTATTATTTTATTTTACATATTTCCATACTTTGGCCCTCCCCCTCCTTCTGGGGAAACCCAAACTATGTTTTGAGATGGTTCTTTGATGTCACAAGTTTTACAATGAATACAGTTTTGTGAATTAATTACAAATTTTCCTTGTTGAATTTCATAAACACCTACTGGGCAATATCTTTGTGCAGGCTCATCATATTCTTTTAATGTATATTTAATCGGTAAGTCAGGATCTTTAAGCTGTAGGTGTACAGGTTGGTTTTCTGTATGATTTGTTCCTGTTAAATAAACTGAACTAGTTTTATCAAACGTAAGTTTGCCATCGGGTTTAGGATACTCTATTTTTGGCATTTGGTTAGCTGTTTTTAAAGATTTATAGTCAGCATGCTTATGTTTTAATGTAAAAGGTAATTTTCCCCTAAATAAAATTTGATCAATTCCAGTAAAGAAAATTCCAAGAATTAAACCCCAACTAAAACTAGGTTTTACATTTCTTGCAGCATATAATTCTTTATAAGCCCAACATTCTTTAAATTTTTTTTCATAAACTGATAGATCTGTTTTATTTTTTATATTTTCAAAAATTGCTTCTGCTGCTACTAACCCACTTTTCATAGCTGTATGTGAACCTTTGATTTTTGGCATATTTAAAGTTCCAGCATCACAACCAATTAGTAAAGCGCCTGGCATAAACATTTTTGGTAGACTTTGTATTCCACCTTCAATCAAAGCTCTTGCACCAAAAGCTATACGTTTTCCACCTTCTAACATTTTACGAATAGAATTATGTGTTTTAAATCTTTGAAATTCATCAAATGGAGAAAGATGTGGATTTTGATAATCAAGACCAATAACGTATCCTAAATAAATTTGTTTATTTTCTGCATGGTAAATAAAACTACCTCCATAAGTTTTTTTATCAAGAGGCCAACCCACGGTATGCATAATCATTCCTTCTTGATGTTGTTTTTCATTTACTTCCCAAATCTCTTTGAAACCAATCCCGTATTGTTGAGGACTTTTTCCTTCATCAAGATTAAATTTTTTAATTAATTGTTGACCTAAATGACCTCTGCATCCTTCTGAAAAAACTGTAACTTTTGCATGTAATTCCATTCCTTCTTGATAAGTATCTTTTTTATTACCATCTTTATCTAGACCCATATCCAAAGTAGCCACACCTTTTATCGATCCATCTTCATTATAAAGAGCTTCACTTGCTGGAAATCCTGGAAATATCTCAACACCTAGCTTTTCAGCTTGTTCGGCTAACCACCGACAAAGGTTAGCTAGACTAATAATATAGTTCTTATGATTTTTTTGTACTGAAGGTAAAAGCCAAGTTGGCCAACTCAAAGAAGAATTTTTTCCCAAAAATAAAAATTTTTCTTTTGAAACTTTTATTTTTACAGGAGCTCCCTCACTACTCCAATTAGGTAATAGCTCATCAAGAGCTTTAGTTTCAAATACATTACCACTTAAAATATGAGCTCCAACTTCAGATCCCTTTTCGAGAACGCAAATATTTAAATTAGAATCAAGTTGCTTAAGTTTTATAGCAGTAGTCAAGCCTGCTGGTCCTGCACCAACAATAACTACATCATATTCCATTGTTTCTCTAGTCATGAAAGGACTATATCAAACTAATTATTTTTGGATAGTATTCAGTTTATTCAACTCAGCCAAAAATTCTGGTAGAGCTGTAAATAAATCAGCTTCTAAACCATAATCTGCAACACTAAAAATTGGTGCTTCTCCATCTTTGTTAATTGCGACAATAATTTTGCTTTCTTTCATTCCCGCTAGGTGTTGAATTGCTCCTGAGATACCAACCGCAATATACAAATCTGGAACTACTACTTTTCCAGTTTGACCTACTTGGTGATCATTTCCAATATAACCAGCATCTACTGCTGCTCTTGAGGCTCCTACTGCTGCATTTAATTTGTCTGCAATTGAATTAATAAGTTTAAAATTTTCTCCACTTTGCATACCTCGACCACCAGATATAACAATTCGGGCAGTCCCTAGTTCTGGTCTCTCCGATTTTGTTTCTTCTCTTTTTATAAATTTTGAAGTATTTGGCACGGGTGCTGCTTCAACTTTTTCTATTTGTGCTGATCCACCTGTTTTTGGAGCAGGATCAAATGAAGTTGGTCTAATTGTTACACATTTCTTTTTGTCATTGCTTTTAACTGTCGCAAAAGCGTTACCTGCATAAATAGGTCTCAAAAAAGTTTCTGGTCCGTTAATTTTAATAACATCGCTCACTTGAGAAACATCTAGCGCAGCTGCTACTCTTGGCATAAAGTTTTTTCCAAAAGTATTGGCAGATGCAACGATATGGTCATATTTTTCTGAAACTTTAGTTACTAGTGGAGTTAAATTTTCAGGTAAATAATTTTGATAATTCTGTGAATCACATAATAAAACTTTTTTTACTAGTGGGATTGATGCTACTTCTTTTGAAACGCTTTCACATTCATATCCTGCTACTAAAACATGAATATCTGCATCCATTTTAGAAGCTGCAGTAATAGCATTGAAAGTGAATGCCTTTAAATTTAAATTGTCGTGTTCTGCTACTAATAAAACTGACATTATATTACCTTTGCTTCATTTTTAAGTTTGCTTACTAATTCAGCTACACTTGAAACTTTAATTCCACCTTTTCTCTTAGGTGGTTCTTCTACCTTCAATTGTTGAATTCTATTTGTAATATCTACACCTAAATCTTTTGCATTCATTTGGTCTATAGTCTTTTTCTTTGCTTTCATAATGTTTGGTAGAGAAGCAAAACGAGGTTCGTTAAGTCTTAAATCGCAAGTAACTACCGCAGGTAGATTTATTTCTAAAGTTTCTAAACCTTCATCAATTTCTCTTACTATCTCTATAGTTTTGTCTTTTAAGTTTATTTTGGATGCGAATGTTCCTTGTGGCCAATTTAAAATAGCGGCCAGCATTTGCCCCGTTTGATTACAATCATCATCAATAGCCTGTTTGCCTAAAAAAACCATATCTGGTTTTTCTTTTTCTACAACTTTTTTTAAAATTTTTGCAATCCCTAAAGGTTCAATATAGCTATCTGCTTTAACATAAATTCCTCTATCAGCTCCAACCGCTAAAGCTTTCCTAACTGTTTCTTGAGCTTTTTCTCCCCCAATAGTAACAGCAACAATCTCTTTGACTTTTCCAGATTCTTTTAATTTAACAGCTTCTTCAATAGCGTTATCATCTGGTGGATTCGTTGACATTTTAACGTTGTCTGTATTTACACCGCTACCATCTTCTTTAACTCTAATTTGCACGTTATAATCAATAACTCTTTTAACAGCGACTAATACTTTCATTATGCTCTTAATATTTTATTTTCTGGATCGTAAGGGCTTTCTTCTAGAACTGTAGCATCGTACATTTTTCCAAGGATATCAATTTTCAATTTTTGACCAGTTGTCGCAATCTCTGGCTTAATCATTCCTAAGGCTATAGATTTACTTAACCTAAAACCATAGTCTCCACCAGTTGCTCTACCAACAACTTTTCCGTTATCGTAAATTGGGTTATTTCCTAGAACATCTGCATCTTCAACGTTATGAATTTCCAAGGTTACTAATTTATTTTTGAAACCTTTTTCCCTCCATTTGTTTAAAGCTTCTAATCCTATAAATTTTCCTTTGTTAGGATGAATAAATCTATCTAATCCAGATTCATAAGGAGAATATTCAATTGATAATTCGGTTCCAACTAACTTGTAAGATTTTTCAACTCTTAAGCTATTCATAGCTCTAATGCCGTAAGGCTTGATTCCTAAATCTTTTCCAGCTTCCATTAGCTTGTCAAAAATATGATTTTGATATTCAATTGAATGATGTAATTCCCATCCTAATTCACCAACAAAGTTTACTCTCATAGCATTAACTGGTGCATTTCCAACATTAATATTTTTTGCACTTAACCATTTAAAATTATCATTTGAAAAATCGTCTTTTGAAACCTTAGACATTAGTTCTCTGGATTTTGGTCCTGAAACAACTAAAACCCCTTGCCTGTTAGTTAAATTTTCAAATTGAACACTTCCATCTGTTGGCATCCATTTATGTATCCAGTCATGATCTAATCTTTGAAAAGCTCCAGCAGAAACTAGATAAAAACTATCTTCTGATTCTCTCATGATCGTAAATTCAGAATGAACTCCACCTTTTGTATTTAGGGCGTGACACAAACCTATTCTTCCAATTTTTTTAGGAAGTTTGTTAGCTACTAAATAATCTAAAAATTTTTCTGCACCTGGTCCTTTTATTCTACATTTTGCAAATGCTGTCATATCTAATAGACCGACATTTTCTTTAACATTTTTACACTCTTTTTCTGTAGCTTCAAACCACTTAGATCTTCTAAAAGACCAGTCATCTTTTTGTTCCATTCCATCAGTAGCAAAAAAGTTTGGTCGTTCCCATCCAAATTTTTGGCCGAACACTGCACCAAGATTTTTCATTCTATCATAACAGGGAGATGTTCTTAAAGTTCTTGCAGCTTCTCTTTCTTCATCTGGATAATGAATAATGAATACTTTTGAATAAGCTTCTTCATTTTTTTCTTTAAGATAAGATTTTGTTGCATAGTCGCCATATCTCCTTGGTTCAACACCAAGCATGTCTATCGTTGGTTCGCCGTCAACTATCCATTCTGCAAGTTGCCACCCTGCTCCACCTGCAGCAGTAATACCAAAACTGTGACCTTCATTAATCCAAAAATTTTTTAATCCCCATGCGGGACCAACAATTGGATTTCCATCTGGTGTATACGAGATAGCACCGTTATAAACTTTTTTAACTCCCACTTCTCCAAAAGCTGGTACACGATGAATCGCACCTTCTATATGTGGAGCTAGTCTATCTAAATCTTCTTGAAATAATTCATATTCTGAATCTTTTGATGGTCCGTCAACATAACATGCTGGAGCTCCATCTTCATAGGGGCCTAAAAGTAATCCTCCTGCTTCTTCTCTCATGTACCATCTGCTATCACTATCTCTTAGTACACCCATTTCTGGTAAACCATCTTTTTTTCTTTTTTGAATTTCAGGATGTGGTTCAGTAACTATATATTGATGTTCAACAGGAATCGCTGGGATGTCAAGACCAACCATTTTTCCAGTTTGTCTAGCAAAATTTCCAGTGCATGATACAACATGTTCACATTCAATTGTTCCTTTGTCAGTTTCTACTGCCCATCCATTTTTTGTTTGTTTAATTCCTGTTACCGTTGTATTTCTATAAATTTCTGCACCTCTGTTTCTTGCACCTGTAGCTAATGCTTGTGTTAAATCTGCTGGTTGAATATACCCATCCTCAGGATGTTGGATAGCACCTACTAAATCATCAACATTACATAAAGGCCAAATTTCTTTTACTTGCTCTGGTTTTAAAAACTTAACATCTACACCAATAGTTTGAGCGACCCCTGCGTACTGATGATACTCATCCATTCTATCTTTTGTACTTGCTAAACGGATATTTGAAACCACACTAAACCCAACGCTTTTTCCAGTATCTTTTTCTAAAGTTTTATAAAAATCAACAGCATATTTATGTAACTGTCCTACAGAATAACTCATATTAAAAAGAGGCAATAGACCAGCAGCATGCCAAGTTGATCCTGAAGTTAGCTCTTTTCTTTCAACGCAAACAACGTCAGACCAACCTTTTTTTGCTAAATGGTAGAGCATACTAACTCCAACCACTCCACCCCCTACTACGACAACTTTGGCTTTTGATTTCATAAAATAAATATGATTAAATTTATGTAATTACTAAATGGAAGGATATAATACGTCAACAAAATTAAATGACTAAAAATATTATACTTTTGCTTGCTATAGTGGGGCCTTTTGTAGCGTATTTTTTATATATGCGACTCATGAGGTTTGATAAAAAAAAATACCCTATAAAAATACTTTCTCTAATTAGTGTTGCTCTGATTGTTGCTAGCTTAGGATCTTTAAGACTTTATGACAATTATTCACCTTCCCTAACAAAACCAAATATATCTTTAAAATCTTTTGATGTTTTAACAATTCAATTAGACTCTCTTCAAAGAAATAACATTCCTTTTAACGATGCTGGCATTGAACAGGTTTGGAAATTTGCCCATCCAAATAATAAAAAAATAACTGGGCCTTTAGAAAAATTTAAAAAGATGATGTATAGCAAAAGTTATCAAATGTTAATTGAGCATGAAAATAGCGAGATTACAATTTTAAGTGAAGATATTAATAAATCAGTTTATAAAGTGTATATTTTGTCTAATGATAAAAAAAAATACTCATATATTTGGCAAATTGAAAAAGTGCTTAATGAAGGAGAATTAAAAAACTGTTGGATGACTACAAGCGTGTCAGGTCCTGAATTTTTAGGAGAAGTCATATGACAAAGAAAATCAAAGAGGGAGATGAAGAGTTAAATAATAATTGCGAAGAATGTAAAAAAAAAAATGAAAGTGTTTCGCAAAATCTGATTATGTATGGATATAAAATTTGTGAATCTTGTCGACTTTCAAAAACTATTTTTCCTATTTAACCTGGGCCAAAAATCCTTATCATCACAATTAAAACAGTAGCTTGAACTAAAAAGCCTATAACAACTACTCCTATAGCTCTCCAAGTACTTTCGTAATCTAAAGCTTGTCTTACTGCTATTACCATTGCAACCATCATCCATATGCCAGATCCTATAAATGTGATGCTCATCAATTCAGGTGTAAAACCAAATATTCTAAATAGTCCAGGGGCGCTTGAAAAACCTATTGTTCTCAAAAGCTGACCATGGTCTGCCTCTGTATTTTTTTCAGGAAAAATTTTTGCACCTATAAAGTAAACTAAATAAGCCCATATATACCAGCTAACTAAAGATAGTAATGGCGCGATTAAAAAGTTTGATGCACCAAGTGATATAGCTCCAATACCTGCTGCTATACTTGAAAGGACCACAACAAGTGCCGCTT
>Ga0114997_10004124_pt1 | contig 11290 bp, 11 predicted proteins | sample ArcticOcean_MG_C_2_FD_87045 | JGI IMG/M metagenome (GOLD analysis project Ga0114997, IMG submission 87045) | Marine microbial communities from western Arctic Ocean - ArcticOcean_MG_CB4_136 | ecosystem: Environmental > Aquatic > Marine > Oceanic | place: Arctic Ocean: Canada Basin | collected... | reverse complement strand
TACAATTTATAGGCCTTTAAATAATTTTTTTATCAATCCTTTTATGGAAAAAATTAGAAAAAAATTTATTTGTGAAAATCAAATTAAAAAAGGAATTTCAGGCATGAGACTTGTAATAAACTATTTAAAAAAAAACTATAGTATTGCACTAATGATAGATCAGAGGGTTAGCGAAGGAATAAGATTACCTTTTTTTAACAAGAAGGCATATACAACAACGGTTCCTGCTCAGCTAGCTTTAAAATATAATTGTAACATAGTACCGGTTAGCATTAAAAGAATGCCAGATAATAAATTTGAAATGAACGTATTTGATCCTATTAAATTAGATAGAAGTGACGATATTGAAAAGGATAAAATTAATATCTCGTTGCGATTAAATAGTAAAATTGAAGAAATAATTACAAAAAATCCTGATCAGTGGATATGGACACATAACCGATGGAAGTAATTGTTGTCACTTATCTTTTAGTTCTTCAAACCTAATTTTTGCCTCTAAAGGAGAATAATAAGGTTCTTGTAAATCTACATTCCAATAGTTCAATTCTTCTAAAAAAATTTTTTTTTTTGAAACTGAACACAATACATAATCTCCATTTTTTACTATCTCAAATGAATTGGGGCTATACTTAAGTTTAGCTTCTATTTTACTCATATATAAATTAATATATATAATATAATTTTTCATATGAATATTGCTTTAATAGGTAGCGGAGGTAGAGAGCATGCTTTGTGTTCAAAACTACTAGAATCTAGGAAAATTAATAAAATTTTTTGTATTCCTGGAAACGCAGGAACTTCAAAAATAGCTACTAATTTAAATATTGATTTCTTAAACTTTAAACTCTTATTAAAAAAAATTAAGTTAAAAAAAATTAAACTTGTAATTGTTGGTCCTGAACAACCTTTAGTTGAAGGCGTTGTAGATTATCTTAACAAAAATAATATTAAAGTTTTTGGACCAAGTAAATATGCGTCTAAACTTGAGGGGTCAAAATCTTTTATGAAATTAATTTGTAAAAAAAACAATATTCCCACAGCAAATTTCAAAATATGTAAAAAAAAATCAGAAGTAATCAAATTTTTAAAAGAAAGTAAAATGCCTTTAGTTGTTAAAGCTGATGGTTTGGCCGCAGGTAAAGGTGTAACTATTTGTAAAACTAGGTCGGAAGTTATTAGAGTGGCTAGTGAAATTTTTTTGGGAAAATTTAAAAGTTCGAATAAGTTAATTCTAGAAGAGTTTTTGTCAGGAGAAGAAGCAAGTTATTTTATAATAGCAGATAAAAAGAGCTATAAATTTATTGGAACAGCACAAGACCACAAAAAAGTAGGTGAAAACGAAACTGGCCCTAATACAGGAGGTATGGGCGCTTATTCCCCAGCGCTAATTATTAATAAAAAAATAGAAAAAAAAATTATATCTAAAATTATTAATCCAACTCTTTCTGCCTTAAAAATAAAAAAAAAACCATTTACTGGTTTTCTTTATGCCGGCTTAATGATTAAAAATAATGAACCTTATTTAATTGAATACAATGTTAGAATGGGAGACCCAGAATGTCAGACTATTTTACCAAGACTAAAAACCGATCTTTTAGAGATTATTGAAATGTCTACTAAAAACAAGCTACACAAAATTAAAATTAAATGGAAAAACATTAAATCTATGACTATAGTTTTGTGTGCAAAAGGCTATCCTAGAAAATATATTAAAAATAAAAAGATCAATAATTTAAATAGAATCAAATTAAAAAAAAATTCAGAAATATTTCATGCTGGGACTAGTGTAATTGGTAACAATATCTTTTCTGTTGGAGGCAGAGTTTTAAATATTACAGCTACTGGGAAGAAATTTTTTAAAATTAGAAGAAATATTTTTAGTATCATTAAAAAGTTAAATTGGAAGCATGGATTTTTTAGAAAAGATATAGGCTGGAGGGTAATCTAATTACATGAGAATAGTTGGGGGTAAATTAAAAGGAAGAAAATTATTTCTGCCAAACCCCTATATCACAAGACCATTAAGAGACTTAGTTAAAGAAAATATATTTAATATAATTCATCACTCAAATTTATTAGGTGTAAGTTTAGAAAAATCTAGTGTTTTAGATCTTTACTCTGGATCAGGTTCTTTTGGCATTGAATGTATTTCTAGAGGAGCTAAATATGTTACGTTTGTTGAAAATAATGTGGAAACAATCAAAGTATTAAATAAAAATCTGATGAAATTCTCTTTAAAATCTAAATATTTATTAATTGAAAAGGAAATAAATAAAAGTATAGAACTCATAAATCAAGATGAAAAATTTAACATTTTTTTTTTAGACCCTCCTTTTTCTGACACTAAATACTTAAAAATATTAGATTTATTAAAAACAAAAAAATTATACAAAAAGAAACATTTTGTTATAATTCATCGAGAGAATTCAGACCTTGAAAATGTTAAAAATAACTTAAATATATTACTGGTAAAAAAATATGGACGATCTAGAATTGTTTTTGGAAACTTTTAGCTTAGATATTTTTTGGTCAATTGCTTGACTTTCTCAACTGCAGGCTGGTCAAATGGATTTAAAGATAATACTTTGCAACTTATAGCAATTTCTAAAATGAAATAAGAAAAAAGCTCTCCTAAAGTACTCTCTGAAAAGCTTTTTATATGAACTTCTCTGTAAGGGATGCCTTTATCTTTTAAAACTTTAATGAAAGCTTTTTTTTGAGAATCTATAATTTTGCCTAAGCTTTTATTTCTAATCATATTATTTTTATTTCTAAATAAATTTTTTTTGATTTTTGTTTTGTAAACACTTTCACCACTAAAAATATAAAATATTTTATCTTTTGGGCCATCTAAAAAAAGCTGAAGAAGACTATGGTGGTCTTTGGGTGCTGAAGATATTACAGGCAATAAGCCTTTGTTTTTTTTACCTAGACTTTCGGCTGACAATTGTTGGTACCAAAATAAAAAATTATCTAGCTTTGAACAATAATTTAAACAAATAATACTTTTAATCTTTTTTGAAGCATGGGCTTGGTAATTAAGCAGTGTGTTTTCTATCAATATTTTTTTGTATTTTTTAAAATATTTTGATAAATTTTTTCTAAAATTAGTAATATCTAATCCCATTAAATATGCAGGTACCATTCCTACTTCAGACAGAACAGAATATCTTCCTCCGATATAAGTTTTGTGTTCTATAAGTGGAATTTTATTTTTTTTTGAGAAATGGTTTAAAGTATTATCTTTTTTTTCTGTAATTATAATTGTGTTTGCAGCGGTATATCTAGTTTTTCTTAAAACACTCATATTAACAAGTGTTTCTGTAGTATTTCCCGATTTAGATATTACAATAAAACAAACATTTTTATCTTTTTCTGCTAATTTTATTTTATGTATCTTTTCTTCATCTAGATTATCAAAAAAAATAAATTTCTTTTTAATTTTAAAACCTAGAAAATCATAAATTGCTTTTGCTCCTAAAATCGAACCACCCATACCAATAATAACTACTATATTAAATTTTTTATATTTTTTGAGATTATTTGGCTTAAAATTATATTTAAATTTTTTACTTAAAACATGAAATGAGTCTTTTTTTACATCTAAGTCATTAAATATAAGGTCAATTTTTTTTGATATTAATAATTTTTTTTTTAAAATATTTTTGTTTCGTTTAAATAATTTCTGAACGTTATTTTTTTGAATAAAATTTTTTGATTTCACTGTTTAATCTGCTTCATTATTGAGGACTCAGTGGAAGAAGATTTCGATTTATTCGTATTTTCAACTTTTCCTCTCAAAATATTACTTATGTCTTTTTTATCCTGTTTGTTAATTTGAGAACCAGGCTGTGGTAAAGTATTGAAGTCTGGTGGTTGAGACAATGGCCCCTTTTTTTTTATTAAGAACTCATCTGTGGAAACAATTTTTTCATTACGCATTATTTTTCCTACTTCACCTCCGCAAGAAAGCAGCATAAAATTTATACAAAAAAATAATAAAAATAATTTAATTTTTTTCATTTTTTAAAACTATCTCCTTAATTATTATAAGAATTATTCCTACAGAGATAAATATATCCGCTACATTAAATGTAAACCAGTGATAATTGTTTATATGGAAATCAATAAAATCAGGCACTGAAAAGTAAGTTATTCTATCATAAAAGTTACCCGAAGCACCACCTAAAATTAAACTAAAATAAAAACTTTCATACTTTTCAGATTTAATCATAAAAACAAAAATTATCATGATTACCGCAAAGATTAATAATGATATCAGGTGGTAAGCTAAGTTTGCTTCCAAATTAAGTAAGCCAAATCCTATTCCTGAATTCCAGATGAGTTCAAAGTTCAGATAATCATTTATAAATATGCTTCCGTTATTTAATTGATTTTCTATAATTTTATACTTTGTAAGTCTATCAATAGTAAAGACAAAAATAATTGAAAAAAAACTGAATATATTAATTTTAGAAAAATTTTTTTTTTGAAATAATCTATAAAATAAAAATTTTAATTTCATTTGAAGGTTTTACTTGTTTAAAACTGATTTACATCTTTCGCAATTGTGCTCTGCTACCTTCCAGCATCTTGGACATTTTTCACCGTTTGCTTTTTTCACTAATATTTTAGTCTTATCATTATCATTACTACTTTTAATTTTTTTTGCTTTTGACGTGATAAAATATTCAGCTAAATCAATTCCTTCTAATAATTTAAAATCTTTATTATTAATTGTGATTTCTATATCCGCCTCGAGACTAGATCCAATTTCTTTACTAGATCTTTTTTCTTCAATTGCTATGTTGGCTTCTTGCTTTATCTTAAAAAGTGATTTCCATTTTTCATTTAGTTTAATGTCTTCCCATTTTTTTGGCACTTTAGGAAATTCAAGTTCATGGATACTGTGGTCTTCTTTGCTAACTAAGCTATGAATTTCTTCGGTGGTAAAAACAAATATTGGTGCAAACCATTTTAATAAACATTCTAAAATTATATTTAACACAATTATACAGTCTCTTCTTTTTTTAGATTCTAATGTTTCGCAGTAAAGCACATCTTTTCTTATGTCAAAATAAAAAGATGAAAGGTCTAATGAACAAAAATTTAAGAGCTCTTTATAAAGTTTGTGAAAACTATAATTTTTTAAATTATCTTTTACTGATTTATCAATTGAATATAATTTGTGTAGAATATATCTTTCTAATTCAGGAAGACTATCTAAATTTACATTATTTAGATTTTGTTTTTCAAATTTATCCTGAATATTTCCTAAAATAAATCTAAAAGTATTTCTAATTTTTCTATAAGATTCTGCATGCTGTGTTAAAATTGTTTTATCAATTCTTAAATCTTCCGCATAATCAGAGGAGGCAACCCAAGCTCTTAAAATATCTGCACCAAAATTCTTTAAAATATCTTCTGGAGATATTACGTTTCCAGTTGATTTAGACATTTTTAAACCTTTTCCGTCTACAACAAAACCATGAGATAAAATACTTTCATAGGGAGCTCTGCCTCTAGTTCCGCAAGATTCTAGTAACGAAGAATGAAACCAGCCCCTGTGCTGATCGGAACCTTCTAAATACATGTCTGCTGGCCACTTTAAATCTTTTCTTTTTTCTAAAACAAAACTGTGAGTTGAGCCGCTGTCAAACCAAACCTCTACTATATCTTTAAGTTTTTCGTAATCTTCAGTCTTATAATCATTTCCTAAGAATCTTGCTGGATCATCTGTAAACCAACAATCAGAGCCCTCTTTCTCATAAATTTCAGCTATTCTATTAATAACTTTTTCATCTCTTAAGGGCTCCTTTGTTTTTTTGTTTATAAAAATTGGCAAAGGGACTCCCCAAACTCTCTGTCTAGAAACACACCAATCTGGTCTTCCTTCAACCATTGACATCAACCTCTCTTTACCTTTTTTGGGGAAAAAAGTTGTGTTATTAATTGCTTTAATCGCTTTATCTCTCAACGCCTGTTTATCCATAGAAATAAACCATTGTGGAGTTGCTCTATATATTAATGGAGCTTTAGATCTCCATGAATGAGGGTAACTATGATTGAGCTTATCATTACTAAGTAACTTATTCTCTTCCTTCAATTTTTCAATAACTAAAGGGTCTGCTTTAAAAATATGTGTTCCACTAAATGATGGTATTTCATTAGTATATAGACCCGCGTTATCTACAGTGTATTTAGAAGGTATATTATTTTTTAAACATAAATTAAAATCATCAGGACCATGGCTGGGAGCGCAATGAACTATTCCAGTTCCTTGCTCTAAGGTAACAAATCTCGCATCCAGCATTGGCACATCATAAGAATAACCTATTCTTGAAAATGGATGGCTACAAATAGTTTCTGCAAACTCAGACCCTTTAAAGGTTTTTATAATTTTATACTGTTCAATTTTGCATGATTTAATTATTGTTTCAAGCAGTCCTGATGCAACTACTATTTTTTTTTCTTTAAAATTTTCTAAGTGATTTATTTCTACTAGTGAATATTCCATACTGCTGTTAAATGCTAAAGCTTTATTTGCGGGTATTGTCCAAGGTGTTGTTGTCCAAATTATTATATTAGCATCTTTAAGGAAATCTTTTTTTGTATCCTTGACCTTAAACGCAACATAAATTGTATTTGAAGTATGATTCATGTATTCAACTTCAGCGTCTGCTAATGCAGTTTTTTCAACTGTTGACCATAAGACCGGCTTAAACCCTTGGTATAAGCTTTTGTCTAAAAGAAATTTTCCTAACTCTCTAACTATCTGTGCCTCAGCATCATTACTCATTGTTGAATAATAATTTTCAAAGTCTCCTGAAACTCCAAGTCTTTTGAATTCTTTTATATGAACTTGTATCCATTCTTTGGCAAATTCTCGACATTCATTTCTAAAATCCTTAATAGGAACCTCATCTTTGTTCTTTTTCTTTTTTTTATATCTCTCTTCTATTTTCCACTCTATGGGTAAACCATGGCAATCCCATCCTGGAACATAAACTGAATCTTTTCCATTCATTTGATGAAATCTGATAATCATATCTTTTAGAATTTTATTAAGAGCAGTACCCATATGAATATGGCCATTTGCATAAGGTGGTCCATCATGAAGAATAAATTTTTCTTTACCTTCAGATTTTTTTCTTATTTTATGAAAAATTTTATCATTCTCCCACTTTTCTAATATAGCGGGTTCTTTATTTGGAAGATTGGCCTTCATTGAGAAAGCTGTCTTTGGAAGTTGTATGTTTTCTTTTGACATTTTTTATTTTTTATTTCTTAGCTTTATTAACATCTTTTTTTATTTGCATCTTAAGTTGATTGATACTTTTAAATTTTTTTTCTTCCCTAATAAATTTAATAAAACTAACTTTAATTTTTTTATTGTATAAATTAGCTTTTAAACCAAAAATATGCACCTCTAACAATAAAGTTTTTCCTTTAAAGGTTGGCCTATAGCCAATATGTGCTATTCCTTTTCTACTAAGTTTGTTGACATTAACTTTTACAGAGTAGACTCCAAGCCTAGGTAAAGCATAATCATTAAGTTTAATATTGCATGTAGGAAAACCAATTTTTCTTCCTCTCTGTTCTCCTTTTATTATTTTTCCCTCTATGCTCCATAGTCTTCCTAAAAATTTATTAACTTTTAATATATTTCCTTTAGTGATTTCCTGTCTGATAATTGAAGATGATAAAATTTTATTTTTTTTCTTTAATGGATTTGCGACGCAGGTTTTATAGAAAAAAAATTTCTCATAAAACTTTAGGCTACTGACGTTTCCTTCTCTATTTTTTCCAAATCTAAAGTTTTTGCTTATAAATATAAATTTAGAGTTAAGTTTTTTATAAATTATTTTTTTTATAAATTGTTTATAATTTAAATTAGAAAATTTTTTATCAAATTTAATAATTATTAAAAAATCTATTTTCAAATTTTTTAATCCTTTTATCTTTTGTTCTAAATTATTAATTCTGTGATTTTTAATTTTTTTGCTAAAAAACATCACTGGAACTGGTTCAAAGGTAATCACTCCAAAAAGCATTTTATTTTTTTTTGCTTTCAAACGACCTTTTTTTAAAACTTTTTGATGACCTAAATGTATTCCATCAAAGTTACCTATGGCCACTACAGACTTGCCAAGTTTTTTAATATTATTTAAATTTTTATATATTTTCATTTTACCAACAAAGGTTTTTTTGAAAAAAATTTGTTTTAACTTTGTGTTTTTTTAACAATTCAGTTAAATCTTCTTCAGTTTTAAACTCTGATCTATGAACTCCATTTGTAATAAACAAAGAATCTAACAATAGATTGTTGGCTCCTCTTATGTCTGTGTTTAGATTGTCTCCAATTATTAAATTTTTTTCTTTTTCTTTTAAAATCAAATCGTAAACTTCCTTGTGTGGTTTTCCAAAATAAACAACTTCGCCTCCCAGGGAATTATAAATTTCAGCAATTTTTCCAGCACAATATTCTACTTCGTTTCCCTTGTGAACTATTAGATCGGGATTAGTGCATATCAATTTTTTTGATGTATTGCCTTTAAACAAATTCTTGTAAAAGTTTAGATCTTGATTTTTATCAAATAAGCCTGTGCAAAGTATAAAGTCACACTTTTCTATAGTTGTTTTGTTTTTTTCTAGACCTTCAAATAAAGGCTTATCTCTCTCGGGGCCGAGATGAAAAAAATTTACACCAAATTTATTTTTTTTTAATGAGTCGATAGCCGCTTCTCCAGATGTCAAAACATTTTTTAAAAATTTTTCATCCATTTTCATTTTTCTTAAGAATTCAATCACTCCTTTGCATGGCCTTGGTGCATTTGATAAAAAAACTATTCTTTTATTTTTTTTATCTAAATTCTCAATTACTTCTACTGCCCCTGGGTTAAGCTTTATTCCATTGTGCATTACCCCCCATAAATCAATTATGTAAGTGTCATATAATTTGTAAATTTCAGATAAATGTTCTAGTTTTTTCAATTTAATTGGCTCCTCATGGAACCTTTATAGAAAAGATACCAAAATATAGCAATATCAAGCTAAATAAGGCCTTAAAAATTACTTATCTGCCCTTGTAATTTTACCAAAACTTACCATATGAAGCCTAGATACAAATTACAGGAGCAATATATGAAATTTAGACCCTTACACGATCGTGTGCTAATTAAAGTGCTCGATAGCGAAGAAAAAACAGCGGGTGGAATTATAATTCCAGATTCCGCTAAAGAGAAACCACAAGAAGGAGAGGTAGTTGCAGTTGGCCCAGGAGCGAAATCAGAAGAAGGAAAAGTTTCTCCAATGGATGTAAAAATTGGCGACATAGTATTATTTGGAAAATGGTCAGGCACAGAAGTAAAAATAGACAACAAAGAATATAGCATCATGAAAGAGTCTGACATCATGGGTATATCAAAAAGTAAAAAATAATTGAATTAACAGGAGTTATAAAATGGCGAAAATAATTAAATTTAGTACTGAAGCAAGAACTAAAATGTTAAACGGTGTTAACATTCTTGCAAATGCTGTAAAAGTTACGTTGGGGCCCAAGGGTCGTAATGTAGTTATAGATAAATCTTATGGAGCACCTAGAATTACTAAAGATGGTGTTTCTGTTGCAAAGGAAATTGAACTTGAAGACAAGTTTGAAAATATGGGTGCACAAATGGTTAAAGAAGTTGCTAGCAAAACTAATGATAACGCCGGTGACGGAACAACTACTGCAACTATATTAACACAAGCAATTGTTACTGAAGGATTAAAATATGTGACTGCCGGAATGAATCCAATGGATGTTAAGAGAGGAATTGATAAAGCAGTTGAGCACGTTATTATAAAATTAAAATCATCAGCAAAAAAAGTTAAAGCCTCTGAAGAAGTTGCGCAAGTAGGAACAATTTCTGCAAATGGTGAAAAGTCAATTGGTGATATGATTTCTAAAGCAATGCAAAAAGTTGGTAACGAGGGTGTAATTACAGTAGAAGAAGCCAAGAGTGTAGAAACCGAACTTGATGTTGTTGAAGGAATGCAGTTTGATAGAGGTTATTTATCTCCTTACTTTGTTACTAATACAGAAAAAATGACTGCTGAATTAGAAAACCCTTTAGTACTTTTAGTTGAAAAAAAATTAGCTAATCTTCAACAAATAGTTCCATTGTTGGAATCGGTTGTTCAATCAACTAGACCCTTAATGATTATTTCTGAGGATGTAGAGGGTGAAGCTCTTGCAACTTTAGTAGTAAATAAATTAAGAGGTGGTCTAAAAGTTGTAGCTGTCAAAGCCCCTGGTTTTGGAGATAGAAGAAAATCAATGTTAGAAGACATTGCTATTTTAACTGGCGGACAAGTAATTTCGGAAGATCTTGGTATCAAATTAGAAAATGTAAAAATTAGTGATCTTGGATCTTGTAAAAAAGTTAAAATCGATAAAGAAAATAGTACTATTGTAGCTGGTGATGGTAAAAAATCTGATATCGAAGCTAGATGTAATCAAATAAGATCTGAAATTAATGAAACTACATCTGATTACGACAAAGAAAAACTTCAAGAAAGATTAGCTAAACTTGCTGGCGGTGTTGCGGTTATTAAAGTTGGTGGCGCCACTGAAGTAGAAGTTAAAGAAAGAAAAGATAGAGTAGAAGATTCGCTAAACGCAACTAGAGCTGCCGTTGAAGAAGGAGTTGTAATTGGTGGTGGATGTGCATTGTTATATTCTTCTTTAGATCTTGATGGACTTAAAGTTAAAGGAGACGACCAAAAAGCAGGAGTTGAAATAGTCAAAAAAGCACTTCAAGCTCCAATTAGGCAAATTACAGCTAATGCTGGAGTAGATGGCGCTGTAATTGTTGGTAAATTAATTGAAGGAAAAAAAGCTACGCAAGGATATGACGCTCAAAATGAAGAATACGTAGATATGTTTTCAAAAGGTATAATTGATCCTGTAAAAGTAGTGAGATCAGCACTTCAAGATGCTGCTTCAATAGCTGGATTATTAATCACAACAGAAGCTATGATATCTGATAAACCCGACGAGAAAGACGCTGGTGCAGCAATGCCTCCAATGGGCGGTGGCATGGGTGGCATGGGTGGCATGGGTGGCATGGGTGGCATGGGAATGTAATCCCAAAACCTAAATTTAAAAATTGAAAAACCCCAAAATTAACTGGGGTTTTTTTTTACCTGACTTGCAAATTATATGATTTTTAGTTTATAATGTTTTTAAACTAGATATTATGAACGCATTTATAGCAGCAGTTATAGAGAAAAAAACTATTTTAAC
>Ga0114997_10004123_pt1 | contig 11295 bp, 10 predicted proteins | sample ArcticOcean_MG_C_2_FD_87045 | JGI IMG/M metagenome (GOLD analysis project Ga0114997, IMG submission 87045) | Marine microbial communities from western Arctic Ocean - ArcticOcean_MG_CB4_136 | ecosystem: Environmental > Aquatic > Marine > Oceanic | place: Arctic Ocean: Canada Basin | collected... | reverse complement strand
ATGGTTAAATAAATTTTTAGATTTCACTTAATAATTTTTTGGCATAAGGTGAAATAATAATTTTTTATACCTTACGTCAATAATATATTTATGATTGTTTTGTGTAATATGGTGAATAGCACTAATGTTACTTTTAAAATTTGGATAATATATATTACAATTAACTTCGTTAAATTCATATAAATTCAAAATTTTAATAATTCTTATATTTAATGCACCACCATAAAGATTATGAGTATTCATTTGAGATGGTCTCATTATTAAACCTTGTTTATTATAATAAATATTGCCAGCATTTCTTGCAAAGCGTGAGTCAGTAATTACAGGATTTAATTTATGGGGAATTAATTTATTAAATTTTCTATCAGTTTTGTAAATATAAAGCTCAGAATTATGATCATTATACTTGTCATTAGATTTATTTGTAAAAAGCCATCTATCACCTTTTTTGTCATCAAATATAGTTGTGTCCACACAACTTTCTCCTTTGAATAGTGTTTTATAAAGCACCCAATTTTTTGGAAAGTTTTTTGTTCTCCAAATTTGGATACATTTTTTTTCACCTGATTCAGGAATCATATAAAAGTAATTATTTTCATTCCATAAAAAAGGGTAGGAGAGATGGTGCTTAAAATCCAATGCATCGTATATTTTTAAAATTTTATTATCTTCAATTTTACCATAAGAAATTTTACCTTTATTTTTATTAAATTCCCAATTTTCAAAGAAAACATAATCATCCTTATTTTTAGATATTAAAAAGGGATCAGCCCAAGCTTGATTATTGCTGGGTTTAATTCTTGTTGAGGATTTAAATGGATGGAGTCCATTTTCATCTTTCCTCCCTATATGCAGATTCCATGGATTATATTGTGGCTCAGATCTTCTTCCATTATTATTAAACATTGTCATGAAAATATTTAAAATTTTTCTAAATACTGCGATCGGGTATTTTTTTAAAATATAATGGATTAATATAAATATATTGGAATTTTTGCGATCTTTATTATGAGAAATAGTTTTAATATTTAAATTTTTTGAGTATAGCAATTTCAAATTTTTGATAATTAATATTGAAGATTTTTCAAAAATAAAATCTCTATTTAGAAACCAAGAAATTGTTTTAGTGCTATAAAAACCTTTATCGATAATATTAATCTTTGAACGGCTTTCAACTTTATTAATTTTTTGAATCATTATTGTTGATATTCCAGAGCTAAAAAAAGATTCCCAAAAACCAACAAAAATATTGTTATTTACGCCATAATTAATTAACCAAGAACCATATTTTGGTAAAGTAGATATCTTTGAATGTATAAAATCACTCTTTTCAAAAAAAATTAATAAATCTAAGTTTTTAATTTTTAATCTTAAGTTTTTATTAATTAGTAAAATGTCAATATCACTTTTAATTAAATTTATCTTTTTAACTTTTTTATCTTTGCTAATTCTTGAAATACGACAATATTTCTTCTCTAATTTTGAAATAAATTTATAAAAAAGACTTACTGCAAAATTTAACTTAAACGCTTGCTTGTATTGAAAAACATAACTTAGGTTAGTAAGTTTAGAGTTTAGAATATCATTAACTGTTTTAATTTGTCCATCATTCAATTCTCGATGATCATTTAGAAATATACCAATTTTTAATTTTTTTTTCATAACAACTAAATATTATCAAATATCTGAAAAAGAAAAAACGATTATTGGTTAGACTTTGCTAAAAAAAATAATAATATTCTAATGATATTTAATTAATATTAGCAGATTATGATTAAGATAAAAGATGTAGAATTTAAAAAACTTTCAGAAATAGATGATGAAAGATTATTTAATTTTTATTCGACAGCCTATCCTAAAAGAAACAATATAATCTATAAAAATTGGAAATGGATATACAGGACTTCATTATCAGGATTAGAACCAATTGTTGCAATATATAATAAAAATATTATCGGTCATGCGGGATTGATATCTACAAATATTTTACATAATAACAAAATTTTAAGAGGAATATGGTTTGTTGATTTTTATATTTTATCAAACTTTAGAAATATGGGTTTAGGTAAAGTTCTTACACAAAAATGGATGAATTTAGAGGAATACCACTTAACTTTTTGTAATCAAAGTTCGTTACGTATATTTAAAAAATTAGATTGGGTTGAAAATAAAAATTATAACAAAAGTTGTAAATTACTAAATCCATTAAAATGGCTTCCGTTAATAAAATCACTAGATAGCAAAATTTTAGATAAAATTAATTTTTTTAAATATTTTAATCACTTAAATTTAGTTAAAGAACTAAGTTTACTAAAGGTATCTGATAATAAAAAAATTTTAAATGATATAATTAAATCTGAAAATATTGACACAACAAATAACATTACTGATGTTAAGATATTAAGAGATGAAAATTGGTTAAACTGGAGAATATTTGAAAGCCCTTTTATAAATAATTATCATTTTTTTTTAATACAAAATTCTTTGATTATTGTAAGTATATTCAAAGATTTTGATAAAAAAAAATTGAACATTATATATACAAAATATGAAAATGACTTTTATGAAATGTTGTTAAATAAAAATATATTAAATTGGTCGATCCAAAACAATGTTGATATTGTCTGGTTACCGACCAATAATATTAAAAAAAATATAATAACAAGTAAATTTTATAAAAAAAATTTTGAACTCAATTTTGCATGCAATTCAGTAAATATGTTATTAAACAAAAACGTACTAAAAAACATTTCGAACCTTGCTGGAATAGACAGTGATACAGATATACTAAATAAAAATAACAATATTATTTAACTTCTTTATATTAAGTAAAATTAAATAATGATATTATTGATTAATAGAATTTCTTATTTTGATATCTAGACTATCTTTGTTTTATCATATTCTTTAAATTTATTTGTTTAACAAAGATAAGATTAGATTTCTTAAAGATATTAATAATAAAATTGGATTGTTTTTGAATGATAAAATCACTTAAAAAATTGATTACAAATTATCATAAGATAAGACGAAATAATTTGATGAACAAAAAAAAATGATTATAAATATATGTATGAAAAATTTAAAAAAAAAAATTATAAAAAAATTAATTAAGTCAAATAATATTAATAAAATTTTAAAGAAAAAAATTTAGAGTGATCAATCCCTCAATTAAAACTGCAATTATTCTTTGTGGAGGTAAAGGCACAAGATTAGGTGAGATTGGTAAAAAAATTCCAAAAACACTTGTCAATGTGCAAAAAAAACCAATTTTATGGTACATTCTTAATGCTTTGTTGAATAATAAAGTTAATCACTTTATTTTACCAATTGGACATAGAGGCAACCTAATAAAAAGATTTTTAAAAAAATTTGAGAAAGAATGCAATCATAAACTATTCATTGATATTGTTGATACGGGAAAAAATACAACAATTGCAAATAGAATTTTTAAAGTTTCACCCAAAATTATCTCTGATAACTTTTTACTTCTTAATGGTGATGCAATTTTTGATTTTAATTTATCAAAAATTATTAAAAATCATATTAAATCAAATTTACACATAAGTTTAATGACGTGCAAAGTTATTTCACCATTTGGAGTTGTTATTATTAAAAATAACAAACCCATTAACTTTAAAAGAGATATGATATATGATGCATTGAACATTAATAAGAGCATGTATAGAGGGGCAATATTTACCGGTATGGCTTTGATAAATAAAAGAATTTTAAAAAGTATTGATTATAAATCCTTCTCTAATTTTGAGGTAAGCTTTTATCCAAAAATTTTAAAAAAGAAGAAAAGTTCTTATAATCAAATAAATGGTTTCTGGTATGCAATGGATAATCCTAAAGATATAAATGTAGCAAACAAATTTGACAAAAAAAATGAAATCTCAAAGTATATATTTAGATTAAAAAAAAAATTTTTTAATGATTAAAAAAAATTTCTGGAAAAATAAAAGAGTATTTATAACAGGTCATACCGGCTTTAAAGGTGGTTGGCTTTCTATTTGGCTAAAGTTACTAGGTGCACACGTTACTGGCTATTCACTTAAACCTAACACAAACCCAAATCTTTTTCATTTAACTAATTTAGGTAACTATATAGATAAAAGTTATATAAAAGATGTGACCAATATATCTGATTTAAAAAAAGCAATAACCGTTTCAAAATCAACAATATTATTTCATTTGGCAGCTCAACCAAGTGTGAGGTATTCTTATAAAAACTCTTACGAAACAGTAGAGACAAATATTTTAGGAAGTATAAATTTACTTGAAATTTTAAAAGGTAAATGTAAAATTAAGTCTGTTGTTATGATAGCAACAGATAAAGTTTACGAGAATAAAGAAAAGAAAGTTAGCTTTAAAGAAGAATCACCTCTTGGTGGCACAGATATTTATAGCGCAAGTAAAGCTTGCTCTGAAATTTTAGTAAATGCTTATAGAAAATCATTTTTTAAAAATACAAAAATAAATATTGGAAGCGCAAGATCTGGCAACGTTATTGGAGGAGGTGATTGGACTTTAGATAGAATTGTACCTGATTGCCTGAGTTCTTTTTCAAAAAATAAAAAATTAACAATAAGATATCCAAAATCAATAAGACCTTGGCAGCATGTCCTTGAACCATTGTACGGTTACCTATTGTTAGCAGAAAAGCTATACTCATCTGGGGGTACAAATTTTTCACAAGCTTGGAATTTTGGTCCAAAATTAGAAAATAACACTAATGTTTATGAATTAGCAAAAAAACTAAAAAAAATAACAAACTCTAAGTCTAAAATTATTACCTCAAAGTTAAAAAATTTTTCAGAAGCAAAGTATCTTTATTTAGATAGCTCGAAAAGTATGAAACTTCTAAAATGGAAAAAAATGCTAAATTTAAAACAAACATTAAACTTAATTAATGATTGGCATCAAGCATTTTTAAAAAAAAAAGATTTAAGAAAAATGACTATTTCCCAAATAAAATATTTTACAAAAGCTTTAAATGAAAAAAAGATTTAATTTTATAAAAAAAAATAAATACCCAATTAAAATTAAAAGAGAACCTATAATTGATAATAGAGGTTCATTTGAAAGATTATTTTGTCAAAAAGAATTTAAAAGTCTTATAGAAAAAAAAAATATTGTTCAAATAAATAGAGCTTATACAGAAAATAAAGCTACTATTAGAGGGATGCATTACCAAGTGGGTAACACAACAGAGGATAAAATAGTTACATGTCTGAGGGGTAGAGTTTTTGATGTGGTTATTGACTTGAGAAAAAATTCCAAAAATTTTTTAAAATGGCATTCTTGTATATTGGATGGAAAAAAAAATATTTCTACTTTTGTACCACATGGTTTTGCACATGGTTATCAAGCATTAACTAATAATTGTGAATTAATTTATTTTCACACAGATTATTATGATAAAAGTGAATCAAAAATTATTAACTGTTTTGACCCAATAATTAATATTAAGTGGCCATTAAAATTTAAGTTAGTTTCAAAAAAAGATATGAACAAAAAATTTATAAAAAAAAATTTTAAAGGTATATAAATGAATTGTCGAAGTTGTGGAAATTTTTCTAAATATTCTTTTTTAGACTTAGGTCACTCACCACCATCAAATGCTTTTTTAAAAAAAAAAAAAGACATGGAAAAAGTTTACCCATTAAAAATATTTTTTTGTGAATATTGTTATTTAGTACAAACACATGATTTTGCGAGTAGAAGAGAACTATTCAACAATGATTATGTATATTTTAGTGGATTTTCAAAGACTTGGATAAATCATCTTAAAAAATTTGTAAGAATATTAGAAAATAAATTATTTCTAAACAAAAATTCTTTTGTAGTTGAAATAGCGTCTAACGACGGTACCTTGCAGGACATATTGTCAAAAAAAAATTATAAATCTTTAGGTATTGAACCTACAGATAGTACGGCAAAGGTTGCTGAAGCTAAAGGCTTAAGTGTTATAAAAAAGTTTTTTGGAAAAAATCTTGCCATAAGCCTCAAAAAAAAAAATTTTAAAGCAGACCTGATTGTTGCTAATAATGTTTTGGCGCACGTACCTAAAATTAATGATTTTATATCTGGATTAAAAATTTTGTTAAAATCTAAGGGTATTATAACCATAGAGTTTCAGCACTTAATGAATATAATAAAAAAAAATCAATTTGATACCATTTACCACGAGCACTATTCTTATCTATCCTTAAATTCAGCTAAAAATATTTTTTTAAAACATGATTTAGAAATTTTCGATGCAGAAAAATTATCAACACACGGCGGTAGCTTAAGAATTTTTATTAAGCATTCCTCTGACTTATCTAAAAAAATTTCTAAAAGATTTAAACAAATTTTAAAAGAAGAAAAAACGTTTGGTTTAGATAGAATAGATGTTTATAGAAATTTTCAAACAAAAGTTGAAAATGTTAGAAAAGACTTTTTAAACTTTCTCAATGAAAGCAAAAAGAATAAAAAAAAATTATGTGCGTATGGAGCTGCTGCAAAAGGAAATACTTTTTTTAATTTTTTAGGTATAAAATCAACCCATATACCTTTTATAATCGATAAGAACCCTTTTAAAATTGGAAAATATTTACCAGGTAGTAAAATAATAGTAAAAGATGAAAAATTTTTAATTAAAAACAAACCAGATTATATTTTAATTGTTCCTTGGAATCTAAAAAATGAAATTATAAAACAATTATCTTATACAAAAAAATGGAAAGCCAAATTTATAACTGCAATTCCAAACATCAAAATTTTTTAGATGAAAGTGTTATTAACTGGTCACTCAGGTTTTATTGGACAGAACTTACTTAAATACTTATTAAAAAAAAAAATTAATTTATTTGTTACAAAACATAATAATATTAAGATATTTGGAAAAAAAAATATTAGCATTATTGATTTAAATAATCCCTTAAAACAAAAAAACTATTTAACAAATTTTGATTTAGTCATCCACGCTGCTTGGAGTAGTCTTGAAAATTACAACTCTCCAAATCATATAAAAAAAATATTACCGGAAAATATTAAATTTCTAAAAAAATTGATTTTTTTAGGTGCAAAAAATTTAGTTATTCTAGGAACTTGTTTTGAATTAGGAGATTGTTATGGTGAAGTGAAAGAATCCCAAATTATGAAACCTAATACCCAATATGGTAAAGCAAAAAAAAAATTATATGATAAACTCATCTCTTTACAAAAAAAAAATGGATTCAATTTAACATGGATTCGTATCTTTTATATATATGGATTTAACCAACGTAATAAATCTATTTTTTCACAGTTAAAAAACTTTAACGCCATGCAAAGTGGGAAGGTATTTGAACTTACAGAGGGTAAACAATTAAGAGATTATATGCATGTTACAACTCTCGCAAAAAAAATAATTGATCTATCTTTTCTTAATAAAGATTTTGGTATTGTAAATGTCTGCTCTGGAAAGCCTATTAGTATAAAAAATCTTGTTTTGAAGTGGAAAAATAAATTTAAATGGAAAATTAAATTTAAATTTGGCAGCAAAAGCCTGAAAAAATACGAACCTAATAGTTTTTGGGGTTCCACCCTCAAATTAAAAACTATTTTAAAATAAAAAATTTACTATAAATATACATTCTAAATATGAGTAATATTAATAATATAAATGATATAAATAAAAATACCTCACACAAAAATGTATCTTTGGTTGATAAATATAAATTTTCTAATCAATATTTTGACTCACCGGAAAAATTAAAAGAAGAAATTATTAAAAAAACTATCATACCTCATCAGGTAGAGTTTCAACCCGGTTCTTCAAGTAAAAAAATATGTTGGCTTTCTTGCCCTTACTGTTACGGAGATTCTGCTTTGGATAATGGTGATAGATTGTCAGGCGAACGTTTAGTCGAAATCATACGTGAAGTATCTGATATGGGGGTTAAAAAAGTAATTTTTGCTGGATGGGCAACGGATCCCTTAAATTCAAAACATATTGATGTGATGTTAGAAACAGCAATAAATAACAACTTAATATTTGGTTTTAACACGAAGCCTATTAAAGTTTCAAAATTTTTCTTGGAATGTCTGCATAGCCCTAAAGTTATAAAAAATAGTTACATGAGCTTGAGTATTGATGCGGGCAGTAATGATGTCTTTAACAAAGTTCATGGGATGAAGATTGGACCACCTCTATATGACAGATGTTTAGAAAATACAAAAAATATTTGTAAAGCAAACATTAATGAAAAAAAAATTGATGTAAGTGCTGCTTATCTTGTTAATAAATATAATTCTTCTGAAAAAGAAATTTTGAGTTTTATTAATGATTTTAGATCAGCAGGATGTAATTTGTTAAGGTTTACTTTTGCACAACCACCAAGAGGAAAAGTTGATGAAAATTTAGATACTGTTCCCACGCAAGATGAATGTAATCAATATACCAAATTACTTAAAAAGATTGTTCAAAAAGAAGATAGCGAAGAATGCAAAATACTCTTTGTTGATGCTGATAAAGAAAATGATTTTTTTAGAAAACCAAGAACACTTCCTTGTGTAGCAAGGTTTATCTACCCAACAGTAGGGTTTGATGGTAAATTGTATCATTGCTCTCAGTCAGCAGCACCTAATTTTAAAGATATAGATTTAGGAAATTTAAAAGAAAATAGCTTTAAAGATCTATATTATAATTATGATGTTTCTGATTTTAAAAAATATTTTAATGATCTTGGAAAAAAATTAGAAAAAACTGGATGCAGATGTGACAGGAAAGAACACACAGTAAATACCAAAATTAAAAAAAGTAATTTATTTTAATGTATGAATAAATTTAGCCTCGCAATTGCAGGCTCTTCTAAAATTGCTCTAATTCACTATAAATTTTTAAAAGAATATAATTTTTCAAAAGTATTTTTTATAGGTAGAAGTAAAAAAAAAATATTAAGTTTTTTAAAAGTAAATAAAATTATTAAAGCTAATACCTTACAAAAGAGAAAAATAACTAAGAAAAATTTTGATGTAATGGCAATATGTAATAATACAAATTATCATCAAGACTATTTAAATTTGATTGCTAATTCACCTAAACTTTTAATTATTGAAAAACCAATTATATCAATAAAAATTTTTAAAAAAGATTATAAAATATATTTACAAAAAATTTATAAGAAATTTAAGAACCTTATAGTGGCCTATCCCATGGTATACCTTGCTAGATCAATTTCAGATTTTATTAGAATCAAGAGTAAAATTAAACAAATCGAAGTTAATTATAGTACTAGTGGTAAACAAAGAGGTGATGAAATTTTTATAGATTTAAGTCCTCATGCACTAACTTTCTTTCACGAAATTTGTAAAATAAATAAAGTAAAAATAGATGAAATAGTTAAGATTAAAAAAACCATAAAACCTAAAATATGGGTTGCTACTATTATTTTTAAAAATATACGATTATTAATAAATTTTAAAAAAATTCCAAAAAAAGAAAAATCAAAATTTTCTGTTAAAATAAATAATATAATTAAAAAAAAAATAACGAAAAAAAAAAAAAAAAAATAAATAAAAAACAAAAAAATAAAAAAAAAAAAAAAATATTTATTAACTACCTAGAATTTAATAAAAAAATCATCCAGATTCAAAATCCAATGAAAAATGTTTTTGAAGACGCGATAAATTCAATTGTTAAAAAAAAGATTTATAAAAAAAATAAAGATTTAACGATGTGGCTAATGAAGATGACAGAAAAGATTTATTTTAACAAAATAACTAAATAGCAAAAAATATTTTTTAATCTATTTTTTTAGATAGTTGAGGTGATGAAAAACAATGGCTGCACTATTTGATATGTTCAAGCTATCAACATTCTTATTTATGTCGATCTTAACTAAAAAATCTGTGTATTTACCAGTATGTTCCCTCATACCAAATCCTTCTGAGCCAAATAAAAGAACATTTTTTGCTCCCCATTTAATCTGGGTAAATTCTTTTTCTCCTTTAGCATCAAAGCCATAAACCCAAAAATTTTTTTCTCTAAGATTCTTCAATGTTGAATTTATATTCGAGACTTCAAATATATTTAAATGTTCCATGCAACCACTAGCTGATTTATACATTAGTTTACTATCTGAGGGGAACTGTCTTTCCTTAACAATTAAACCATCAATTTTAAAAGACGCAGCACTTCTTATCAGCGAGCCAATATTTCTTGGATCTGTCACCTCATCAATACAAACAAATGTTAGATCATTTTTTCCTTTTATAAATTCTTTTAAATCTGGCTGATCTAAACGTTCTATTTCCGCAACATAACCACCATGCATTAATTGATCTTTTGAAGTATATTTATCTAATTCTTTTTTTGATTTAAAATAAACTTTAACCCCTTCAAGAACATTCTTTTTTGGATTTTTCCTATGTATATTTTTTTTACTTTCTTCAGTTAAAAAAACTTTTAAAACTTTTCTTTTGGGGTTTCTAAGAGCCTCAATTACAGCATGTTGTCCCGCAATTAAGAAAGAGTATTTATTCATAAATATATATCTTTGTTACGCTTATTTTAGCACACTTTCCCAGTAAATCTCCTGCTGCAATTGTATATTATAAAGACATAAAAACATTTGCTGTTTAAATCATATTTTTAACATTTAATATGCACCATAAAGCTTATTTGATATAAAATTTTTTTACAAAAGTGTAAGATTAAAATTTGAAAGTGTTTTTTTTAAGTTTTTAAACATTTTTGTCTAAAATTCAAAATATATATTGTCAAAAAAAAGACTTCTTAAACTAATAAATATACAATATTTAATATATTTGAAATTAAAATAAATACTGTAAGAAATCGCATTAAATAGATAATTAGTTAATTAATATAATATGTTTAAAAACAATTAGTGTAATGATAATAAAATCTTTTTGCTATTTATACTCGATTATTAATTTATTTTTATTAAATATTTTTATATTTTCAAAAAAAATTTTTTATAAAAAAAAGATAATCTTTTTTTATCATCCCAAAGAAAATCTTACTAAAATGCACACTTTCTATATAGAAGATTTTTTATTAAAATTTGAAAAAAACAATGTTTTTTTTGGAGGAAAAATATTATTATTTAAATACTTTTATATAAAAGAAAGCCTACTAAGTTACATTTATAATGTAGATATATTTGTATCCAATAACTTATGTGATAATTTTACACATAATTCTAAAAGAGTTTATTTTCACCACGACATATACGACACTCCATTAGTCGAAAAAAAAAAGGAAAAAGAAATCACAAAAAGATTAAGCAAATATGATTTTGT
>Ga0114997_10004119_pt1 | contig 11298 bp, 11 predicted proteins | sample ArcticOcean_MG_C_2_FD_87045 | JGI IMG/M metagenome (GOLD analysis project Ga0114997, IMG submission 87045) | Marine microbial communities from western Arctic Ocean - ArcticOcean_MG_CB4_136 | ecosystem: Environmental > Aquatic > Marine > Oceanic | place: Arctic Ocean: Canada Basin | collected... | reverse complement strand
TCTTTAGTCAAACTATCTATTTTCTTCTCATCAACTGAAATTCTGGCCAGTTTACTGATATGCTTAATTTTATCTTTATCTATTGGCATTTGAAATTATTGACTAATAAGTTTAAAAATAGCATTTAATATGAAAACACACAATATACTCAGTAACGAGGAATTTAAAACTTTTATAGGACTAAACTCCAGATTACTAGGTATAGATCCTGGAAATAAAAATATAGGTATTGCTATTTGTGATGAAAATCTGATGGTTGCGACACCTCTAAAAATTATAAAAAAAAATAAATTTGAAACTTTGCTAAAAGAAATTGACCAAATAATATGTGAAAATGCTATTAAAGGGATAGTAATAGGAAATCCAGTTAATATGGACGGTTCAGTAGGCAGATCATCTCAGTCAGCAGTCGATTTATCTAAAAACTTATCAAAAAATATTACTATTCCTATCACTTTATGGGATGAGCGTTTTTCAAGCGAAGGAGCTTTCAAAATTGTTAGAGAATTAGACAGTAATACAAGCAATAAAGTTAAAAATTTAGACAAAAACGCTGCTGCATTTATACTGCAGGGTGCTATTGACTATTTCACAAATTAACACTTGCCTAGATATCAATAAAGGCTTATAGAGTTTGTTTTAGTGGCTGTTATTAAAAAATCAAAAGCTGTTAAAATTAATCAAAATCACCTCCTTGGTATTCAAGATCTATCATTTTCTGATATTTCTGAAATTTTAAATGAAGCTAAAAAATTTATAAAACTAAATAAAAGTTCCTCCAAAAAAACAGATTTGTTAAGAGGCAAAACTCAAATTAATTTATTTTTTGAACCATCTACAAGAACGCAAAGTTCGTTTGAGTTAGCTGGTAAAAGACTTGGTGCTGATGTTATGTCAATGAATATAGTAAATTCGGCTATAAAAAAGGGTGAAACACTAATTGATACAGCGATGACGCTAAATGCTATGCATCCTGATATCATTGTAATAAGACACCAAGACTCAGGAGCTCCAAACTTGTTGTCACAAAAAGTGAACTGTGCAGTAATAAATGCTGGCGACGGTAGGCGTGAACATCCTACACAAGCTTTACTAGATGCCTTAACTATTATTAATAGAAAAGGTAAAGTTGAAGGATTAAAGATTGCTATCTGTGGAGACATATTACATTCAAGAGTTGCCAGATCAAATATTTATTTAATGAATATGTTGGGTGCTGAAATTAATGTGGTAGCTCCTAAAACTTTATTACCTCATTCAATAGAACGTCTTGGGGTAAAGGTTTTTAATAATATGAAAAAAGGTTTAGAAAATTGTGATATTGTTATGATGCTTAGATTGCAAAATGAGAGGATGCAAGGATCGTTTGTGCCATCTCCAAGAGAATATTATGAATATTTTGGGCTAACACCAGATAAATTAGAATCTGCTAAAAAAGATGCTTTAATTATGCACCCCGGTCCAATGAATAGAGGCATTGAAATTGATACTAGTCTTGCTGATGATATTAATAGAAGCGTTATAAGAGAACAGGTTGAGTTGGGAGTTGCTGTAAGAATGGCTTGTTTAAAAATTTTCTGTAAAAGAACATTATGAAAGAAAAATATTTAATAAACGCAAGAATTATTGATCCTAAAAATAAAATTGATGAATTTGGCGGGTTAATAATTGATGAAAAAGGTTTAATAAAAAATGTAGGAAAAGAAGTTTCTAATGAAAATTTACCAAATGATGCTGAGAAAATTGATTTAAAGAATAAAATCTTAATGCCAGGATTGGTAGATATGAGAGTTTTTGTAGGAGAGCCTGGATTTGAATATAAAGAAAATTTTAGAACTTTGAGTGATGCAGCGGTATCGGGTGGTGTAACATCAGTGGTTTCGATGCCAAACACTGATCCAGTTATTGACAATATATCTATGGTCGATTTTTTAAAAAGAAGAGGTAGAGATAAGTCTAAAATTAATATTTTTCCAGCCGCTTCTTTAACAAAAAATGCAGATGGAATCAAAATGACTGAATTTGGGCTTTTAAAAAGAAAAGGTATAGCTGGATTTACTGATGGAGTTAGAACCGTTCAAGATCCACAGCTTATGTCAAGAATAATGAATTTTGCAAGTCAGTCAGATTCTCTTATCATGCAACATGCTGAAGATAACATTTTATCTAAGGGTGGACATATTAATGATGGAGAAATATCTACTCGATTAGGTCTACAAGGTATCCCTAGCTTAGCCGAAAGAATTATTGTTGAGAGAGATCTAGCATTTTTAGAAGAATATTTTTGCCGATACCATATTTTGCAAGTGTCATCTGAAAAAACTGTTAGTGTTATTAGAAAAAATAAAAAAGAAGGTAAAATTTTTACAGCTGGTGTTTCTATTAACAATTTATCATTAAATGAAAATGATATTGGTGATTTTAAAACTTTTTTAAAACTTTCTCCTCCATTAAGAACTGAAAATGATAGATTGTCGTTAGTTGAGGCAGTAAATGATGGAACAATTGATGTAATTGTTTCTGATCATAAACCGGAGGATGAAGAATCTAAAAGATTAACTTTTGCACAATCAGCAACTGGTGCAGCTGGTGTAGAAACATTGTTGCCACTTGCTTTAGAACTATTTCACAATAAATTGATAAAACTAGATAAATTAATCTCTACAATGACTTCTAATCCTTCAAAAATACTTGGCATTAAGAAAGGAAGTCTTGATATAGGAAATGAGGCTGATCTATGTGTACTAGATATTAATAAGCCTTGGGTAGTAAAAAAAGGTGAATTAAAATCAAAATCTAAAAATACTTCTATTGAAAACAGAAAATTGCAAGGTCAAGTATTAAAAACTTTTGTAAAGGGTCAGCTATTATTTAACAGAACATAAATTAAGATGGAATATATATTAGTAATTTTTTTTTCTTATCTAAGTGGATCTATTCCTTTTGGTTTAATACTAACAAAATTTTTTGGTGGTAAAGATTTAAGAAAAATAGGTTCTGGTAACATCGGAGCAACAAATGTACTTAGAACAGGAAATAAGTACTTAGCATTACTAACATTAATTATGGATGTGCTGAAAGGATATATACCTGTAATAATTTGTCAAAGATTTTTTCCTGAATTAATACAAATTTCAGCGCTATTAGTATTTTTAGGTCATGTGTTTCCGGTGTGGCTAAAATTTGTGGGTGGAAAAGGTGTTGCTACATACTTGGGAGTTTTATTTGCTATCTCATTATCTTCGAGTTTTATATTCATTTTTACATGGATTATAATAGCTCTTATATTCAAATATTCATCAGTATCTTCAATTTTTTCAACATTAACAGTTTTAGTAGTCAACGTAGTTAGAAGTAATGTTGTAGCTTCTATTAAACCAGACCAAGCTTTAAATAATGATATAAATTTTATCTTATTTATTTTTTTTATTTTAATTATTTTTACACATAGAAATAATATTTCAAACTTAAAAAATAAAAATGAAAAGAAAATAAAAATATAGAGTATAAGCCCTTTTTTAATCAATTATAATCTACAGTTTGACAAATGGTGTTATTTTTGACACTAAAGATTCAAAAAAGGATAAATGAATTTAGTTATTGTAGAAAGCCCGGCAAAAGCAAAAACTATTAATAAGTATCTTGGAGATAATTATAAAGTTTTAGCAAGCTATGGGCATATAAGAGATTTGCCTTCAAAAAATGGTTCTGTTGATCCTGATAATAATTTTAAAATGCTTTGGGAGGTAGACAGTTTTTCAAAAAAATATTTAAAAGAAATTGTTGAAGCGGCTGCAGAGTCATCAAAAATAATACTAGCTACAGACCCAGACCGAGAAGGAGAAGCTATTGCATGGCATGTTAAAGAATTTTTAAAGGAAAAGAAAATTCTTAAAGATAAAGAAGTAGAAAGAGTTGTTTTTAATGAAATAACTAAAAAAGCAGTTACCTACGGTATTGAAAATCCTAGAAAAATTGAACCACTTTTAGTTGATGCATATATGGCTAGAAGAGCTCTCGATTATTTAGTTGGTTTTAATATTTCTCCAATTTTATGGACAAAATTACCAGGATCAAAATCTGCAGGCAGAGTGCAATCGGTTGCATTAAAGCTTATTACTGAAAGAGAACATGAAATAGAACTATTTGTTCCAGAAGAATTTTGGACTTTAAATATAAAATTTAAAGATAATGAAAATAATCAACTTACTTCTAATGTTTACTTACTTAATGATAAAAAAATTGAAAAATTTACTTTTAAAAATAAAACTGACATTAATATTGCTGTAGATAAAATTAAAAGTAAAAAATTTAATATTACCGATATATCGACTAAAATAATAAACAGAAATCCTTCAGGACCTTTTACTACATCAACATTGCAGCAGGTATCTTCAGGAAGATTGGGATTTGGTGCTTCAAGAACAATGCAAATAGCCCAAAGATTATATCAAGGAATAGATATTGAAGGTGAAACAATAGGTTTAATCACATACATGAGAACCGATGGTACTAATATATCAAATGAAGCAGTTTCAACATTTCGCGATTACATCAAAAATCAATATGGTAATGAGTACTTACCTAAAGACCCTTTAAATTATTCAGGTAAAAAAGCTAAAAATGCACAAGAAGCACATGAAGCGATCAGACCTACTGATATTAAGAGATCTCCTGATGAAGTTAAAAAATATTTAAGTACTGATCAATATAAATTATATGATTTGATTTGGAGTAGAGCACTTTCTTCACAGATGAACCCTGCTCAATTTAATAGAAATACTATTACGATTTCCTCTGATGACAACCTTACTATTTGTAGAACAAGTGGTTCTGTTATTAAATTTAATGGATTCTTAAAAATTTTTAAAGATCAAAAAAAAGAAAATGAAGAAACTGTTTTGCCTGAAATGTCAAAAGGGTTAGTGAATATAGAATCTTTTTTAGATGAGCAGCATTTTACTCAACCTCCACCAAGGTATTCTGAAGCAAGTTTAGTTAAAAAATTAGAAGAATTAGGTATAGGTAGACCTTCTACTTATGCAAGTATAATTTCAGTAATTTCTACAAGAGGTTATGCAGAAACTATTAGCAAAAGATTTCACCCAACAGATAGGGGAAAATTAATATCAGCTTTTTTAGAAAAATTATTTTCTAAATATGTTGACTATAATTTCACTGCAGAATTAGAAGAACAACTAGATGATATTACAACAGGAAAAGAAGGATGGATTAAGGTTTTAGAAATGTTTTGGAAAGATTTTAATCAAAATGTATCTGAAGTTAAAGAAAAGAGAACAAGAGAGGTTTTGGATTTACTAAATGACAGTTTAGGTAGCTTGATATTTGAAAGAGATAAAAATGGCAATATTAATAGAAAGTGCCAACTTTGTGAATCAGGACAGCTGAGCCTTAAAAATAGTTTCAGAGGAGGAGCTTTTATTGGATGCTCAAACTATCCAGAATGTAAATTTACAAGACCATTATCTAAAGTAAAAGCTGCCCAGCAATCTCAACTAGCAGAACCTAAATTAGTTGGGAAAAATGAGAACGGGAAGGAAATGTATTTAAAAAATGGAAGATTTGGCCCATATATTCAATATGAATTAGATAAAGAAAAAGAAGAAGTTGTAAAAGTTAAAAAAAATAAGAAAAGAAAAAAAAAGAAGAAAGATGAGAATAATCTAAAAAACGTTTCTATTCCTAAAGGTTTATCAATCGAATCTATCGATTTAGATAAAGCTAAATTTTTATGTTCTCTTCCAAAAAGTTTGGGTATGAATCCAGAGAATCAAAAAGAAATATTCTTAAATTCTGGAAGATTTGGACCTTATTTAAAATGTGAAAATAAATCTGCTAGATTAGAAAATGTAGAAGAATTATTTTCAATAGGACTTAATAGAGCTATCACGCTAATAGCTGAAGCTAAACCTGGTCGCATCTCTTCATCAATGATAAAAGATCTTGGAGAACACCCAGAAGATAAAAAACCTGTAAGAATAATGAAAGGTCAGTATGGACCATATATTAAATATAAATCTCTCAATGCAACGATTCCTGAAGAGAAGGATCCAACAGAAATAACTATGGATGATGCTCTAATACTTATTGAGAAAAGAAGAGAGTATGATAAGAGTAAGAAAAATAAAAAAAGGGGCAAAAAATGAAATTTTTAAAGCTATTATTTTTATTAATAATACTAGTAAATTTGAATTCAAATTCTTTCGCAGAAAATCATTGCTCTGGTTATTCCAATGATACTATTATGGGAAAGTACAATAAGAGAAAATGTTTGTTAGGTTTAAAAAAAGACCAAAAGCTAAGTCTTAAACAGAAACTTAAACTTTTAAACCCTTTACAAAGAGATAAAAAATGATTGAAGAGAAACTTAAAGAATTAAAAATTGAATTACCAGATGCTCCAGATCCAGTTGGTGCTTATGTTGCTTTTAAAAAAGTTAATAATCTTCTTTTTATATCAGGTCAATTACCGGTTGGAAAAGATGGGTCAGTTATAAAAGGTAAACTAGGAAAAGATTTATCTTTGGAGGAAGGCCAAAAAGCATCTAAGCTATGTGCTTTAAATATACTGGCACAAGCCAAAAAAGCAATGAATGGTGATTTAAATAAAATTAAAGGTTGTATTAAAATTACTGCTTTTGTAAATAGCACAGAAGATTTTAAAGATCAGCCTAAGGTAATAAACCCAGCTTCAGAAATTTTGTCAGGTGTTTTTGGTGAAAATGGAAAGCACGCCAGAGCTGCTGTCGGGACCAATTCGTTGCCTTTGGGTATTGCTGTTGAGATCGATGCTATCTTTGAACTAAATTAGATTAAGTAAAAGCTTTTACTAAACAAACAGGAGCCTTAATATTATCTCCAAGAGTTTTCATTAGCATTACCTTCCAATAGAATAATAGTTTATACCTTTTTTTTTCATTAGATGGCTTGAATAAAGGTTTCTTAGATCATAAATTTTAAACTTCTTTTTATTTAATAACTGTTTGAAATCTAAACTTTTAAATTCCTCCCATTCTGTATGAATTATTAAAAGATCACTGTTTTGGCATGCACTTTTAATGTTACTATGAAATGAAATATTTTTTTTTTTTGAAAACTCACTTTTTTCACCAGTAGGTTCATAATATTTTACAATCGCTCCTAACTTTAACAAAAAAGGAACCATGTATATACTTGGGGATTGACGCATATCGTCAGTATTAGGTTTAAACGTAACACCAAGAAAAGTAACTATTTTATTTTTAACTTTATTTGATAGAATTTTTTTAATTCTATCTGTAAGTAATTTTTGTCGATTTGTATTTGATTTAATTACTGCTTTAACTATAGATAAATCAATTTTATACTGGTCTCCAGTTGCGGTTATTGCTTTTGTATCTTTTGGGAAGCAAGATCCACCATAGGCGGGTCCAGCTCTTAAAAATCTACTTCCTATTCGTGTATCCAAACCTATTCCTAAAGAAACATCTTCAATATTAATATTTATCTTTTCACAAAGATTGGCAAGTTCATTAATATAAGATATTTTTGTTGCTAAAAAAGCGTTAGCAGCATATTTAATTAATTCAGCCCCTCTTCTGTTTGTAGAAAATAAATTAGCACCTTTTTTAATTAAAGGTTCATATAATAAAGTCATTTTTTTAATGACCTTTTTATTGTTTGCTCCTATTACAATTCGATCAGGAAATCTAAAATCACGAAGTGCTTCACCTTCTCTTAAGAATTCAGGATTGGATACGACTTCGAATAAATTTTTTCTTGTATTTTTAGAAATAATTTTTTCTATTTTGTCACCGGTAAATACTGGAACAGTGGACTTTGTAATAATTACTTTAAACTTATTAATATATTTACTAATTTCTTTAGCTACATTAAAAACAAAATTAAGATTAGCAGCTCTACCATTTCTTGAAGTTGGAGTTCCCACACATATAAATATGTAATCAGATTTATAAACGGCATCTTTTAAATCAGATGTAAACTTAATTCTACCGGATAAATAATTTTTATTTATTAATTCTTTTAGACCAGGCTCATATATAGGAACTTGATTATTATTTAAAATATCAATTTTACTTTGGTCTTTGTCTACACAAATAACTGTATTACCAAGATCAGCGAAACACGCACCAGTTACTAAACCAACATACCCAGCTCCTATAGTACAGATCTTCATATATTATATTTTAGAAATTTCTAATGATGATTTTATATATCCATTCATGGACCCACAATCTAAATACTTTCCAGAGAAAATATGTCCTATAAATTTATTATCTTGTTTTATTAAAGTTCTTATAGCATCGGTTATGTGAATTTCTCCATTTTGTCCAGGTTTTTGTTTTGTAAGAATTTTAAATATTTTTGAAGGCAAAATATATCTTCCAATAACAGCATAATTAGATGGAGACTTGCTAATTGATGGTTTTTCAATTACATCCTCAATAATAAAGTTATTTTTTTTAAATTTTTTTGTTTTAAATATCCCCCATCGAGATACATTTTTTTTATCAACAACCATTGAAGCTATAACGGAAGAGCTGTATTTTTTATATATTTTTAACATATCGTAAGAACAATTTTTTTTTATAATCAAATCATCGGGTAGTAACATGAAAAAATGTTTTGATTTAATTAAATTTTTACATTTCAAAACAGCATCACCAGTTCCCCGAGGTAGATTTTGATAAACAAACTTAATCATTTTTTTGTATTTTTTTATTTTATTATATTCAAATTTAAGCCTTTTATTGTTTTTCTTCTCTTTAATTATTTTTTGAAAAAAAAAATCATTATAAAAATATTTTTTTATTAATTTTTTTTTTCTTGAAATCACAAAGATAATTTCTTTAATCCCTGCATCAATACATTCATCTAAAATATACTCAAGTCCTGGTTTACCATTTATAGGTAAAAGTTCCTTTGGAAAAACACTAGTAAGAGGCAATAATCTTGTACCTAGTCCGGCTAATGGAATAATAGCTTGTTTAATCATTACATTCTTTTACATATAATATTTAAAACTTACAAATGAAAATAATATTTAAAAAAACTGAACTTCAAAAGTGCTTAAAAAAACAAAAGAATTTAGGATTTGTCCCAACTATGGGAGCAATACATATTGGGCATTTGTCGTTAATTAAAAGATCAATATTTTCATGTAAAAAAACTATTGTTTCTATTTACATTAATAAACCGCAATTTAATAAGCAAAGTGACTATAAAAAGTATCCAAAGAATTTAAAAAAAGATATTTCGATTTTAAAAAAAAATAAAGTTAATTTTCTTTATATACCAAATTACAAACAAATTTATCCAAATGGCTCTAATAAAAATATCAAAATTACTCCTTTTTCTAAAAAACTATGTGGAAAATTTAGACCAGGTCATTTTGAAGCTGTAGTTGATGTTATTAAAAGATTTAATGATTTAATTAAACCTAAAAAAATTTTTTTAGGTAAAAAAGATATGCAGCAAATTAAAATAATAGAGGATTTTTTTGAAAGAAATAAAATTAAAACTAAAATTATTGAATGCAAAACTATAAGGGAGTCTAATGGAATCCCTTTATCATCAAGAAATTCATTGCTTACTTTAAAAGAAAAAAAAATTGCCTCATTAATATACAAGAAAATATGTATGTTAAAAAATAAAATTATTAAAAAGAAGCTATCCATTAAAAAAATTAAAAATACAATCGTTAGAATTGGAGTTAGTAAAATTGATTATATTGAAGCTCTGGATGTAAACAATCTTGTTAAAAATAATAAAAATAAAAAAAATTACAGAATATTTATTGCGTATTATTTAGGTTCCACAAGGTTGATTGATAATATTTAGTTATAAAAAAAATAGGCTCCTAATCCTAAAAAAGAAAGAAAACCAATTACATCAGTAATGGTTGTAACAAAAACACTTGAAGCGATAGCTGGATCTATATTAAATCTTTTTAAAGAAACTGGGACCAATATTCCAAAAAGACCAGCTACCATCATATTTAAAATCATTGAAGCTCCAATTAGTAAAGATAAATTTATTTCTTTAAACCACAACTGCACAATAACACCAGTAATTACAGCAAAAATTAAGCCATTAAATATGCCAATTATAAATTCTTTTGTGACAACTTTAGAGAAATTACTTGAAGATAATTCTTTTGTTGCCAATCCTCTAATAGTAACTGCAAGTGTTTGCATGCCCGCATTACCTCCCATTGAAGCTACTATTGGCATTAAAAATGCTAGAGCAACCATTTGTTCTATTGAAGCACCAAACTTGCTAATAACCCATGTTGCTAATAATGCAGTAAATAAATTAAGGAGCAACCAATTGAATCTTCTTTTTGTCTTTTTAAATACACTATCAGTTATCTCTTCGTCACCAACACCAGCCAATCTTAGTACGTCTTCTTCAGCTTCATCTTTTAAAATTGTAAATACATCATCTCCAGTTATCATTCCAACTAGTTTATTTTCTTTATCAACCACACCAGCAGATACTAGATTATAGTTTTCAAAAATACGGCCAACTTCTTCCTTATCCATGTCAACAGGTATCAAAACTTGTGCTTCATTCATAATTAAATTCATTTTTGATTCTCGTGAAGCTCTCAAAACTTTAGAAGATTGTACTGTGCCTACAGGTTTAAAATTATTATCTACAATAAAGACTTCTAAAAATTCTTCAGGCAAATCTTTGCTTTCTCTCAAATAATCAATTGTTTGTCCTACAGACCAATTACTTGGAATAGCAGCAAATTCTCTTTGCATTATACGGGCAGCACTATCTTCAGGATAAAGAAGGCCTTCTTGTAATATAAATCTGTCTTTTGGCGGAAGCTTTAATAAAACTGTATTTTTTTTATCTTCATTTAAATTTTTTAAGATTTTAAGAGCATTATCCGATTCTAAACGCTTCAAAATATTGACAATTGAGTCTGCAGATAAAATAATAAATATTTCTTCTTGTATAGATTCATTTAGCTCAATAAAGATTTCGGGATCCAGGTTAAAGCCTTCAAGTTCAATAAGTTTAGATCGATTTTCAGATGTCAAATTCTCAATTATATCGGCAGAATCGGCTGGATGTAGTTCTTTTAAATTTTTGTTTAAAAACTCAGTATTATTATCTTTAATTTTACTATTAAAAATATTAATAAACTCTTTATTAAACTCAAAATTTACTTTCTTTTCTCTTATTTCTTTTGTTAAGGTCATAATGCAAACTTTTTTATGAAGAAACTAATAGGTTATTTTTTTTAAAACCACAAACTTAAAAT
>Ga0114997_10004118_pt1 | contig 11299 bp, 7 predicted proteins | sample ArcticOcean_MG_C_2_FD_87045 | JGI IMG/M metagenome (GOLD analysis project Ga0114997, IMG submission 87045) | Marine microbial communities from western Arctic Ocean - ArcticOcean_MG_CB4_136 | ecosystem: Environmental > Aquatic > Marine > Oceanic | place: Arctic Ocean: Canada Basin | collected... | reverse complement strand
ATTTTTCACATTTTTTAAATTATTTATTGTTTTAGAACGGTGTCCATCTATTTTTTTTATTACTGCAATTATGTTAGTATTATAAATTATTGGTAATTGATTCCTAATTGCTCTTGGGACCAAAAACTGATTTGTCTCTTTAATTTCATTTATTTTTTTTTCAACCGCTATTAGTTTTTCTTTTACGACGTCCGATGTTTTATGCTCCTTATTATTACACGGAAATAAATAAGCTGAACAAGAAGAAAATTCAACCGATGAAAGCAACTTATCATACTGATGTGCAGAAATTTTATGCGCTTCAGCACTTGCGTCTAATTTTAAATAATTTATAATAGCAATTAATAATCCTACCAGCGCGCTTATACATGATAATAATAGTCCTTTCCATTCGGGTATATCACAACCTCTCAATACTAGTTGTGATGTCACTGTTCCAACCGCAGACAATGTCATTGCTGGAAGCATTAACCGATTTAGTATCTCCTCGCAATAATATTTTGATTCCATATAAATATATTTTTGACCTTTTAAATATGTCGATAGTATGTCTAATGAAGATGAGAGTTTATCATTAGGTTTTGTGTGATATTTGTCGATGTTATTTTCAACTGCCGTATAACTTAACTTCTTATATGGTATATGCTTGTTGTTTTCATTGTAATGTTCTAATTCATAACATTGCGGACTAATTTCATCGTCATCGTCTATATCTGATGAATTGGAATCACTTGGATTACTGTCGCTATCTAGTGTTTTTACTCTGTATGATATTGTGTGTTTATCGTTTTTCCATTTATTAAAATATTCTTCAAGTCTTTTAGTTTGCGTGTCGTTTGAATTAGCGTCGTCGTCGTCGGTGTCTTGCGAATTAATATTCAAGCAACAAGAATTATTATTAATATCGTCAATATTATATTCTTGAATACCAAACATCGTTATGTATAAATAATATAATATAATATAATTAACGACCTGATGAACCAAACCCAAATGTGCCACGGTCCGTTTGTATCCCAAGGTCTTTTTCGTTGTCTACCAACTTAATAATAAATTTTTCAAGTGCAGGAGCACATATTTGAATAAATCGGTCGTTTTGCTTTATTTTAAATCCATCATAATGTTGGAATGCCATTATATCAAACACCGCTCCAATATTGCCTCTATAACCGGAATCTATAATTCCAGTGTTATTTGCCAGTCTTAGCGGTGATTTGTAAATACTTGAACGTGGATGTGTTGTGAACGATACCGGTGTATTGTTATTGATGCGATACATTGCTGTCTTTATTTTAAAATCTATTTTAAGATGACGACCTAGTCCAGGTCTTATTCCTGCACCGGTACGCTCGTTTTGAATTCGGTTCATTTCGTCATTATTCATAAAGTATGTTTCATAACCAAGTCCTCTTGTCGCCGTTTTGTACCATATCGTTTCCGAATTGTCATCTAATACTATTTCGTGTTCATCGGGTTTATATGTGTCACATGATCCAATGACAGGTTTCATTTCATAAATTGGTTCATGTTCGTTCAATTCCTGTTGTCTACAAAATATACCTGGGACATTATTGTAATTAAATGTTAAAATTTTAATACAACCAATAGGTGTAAACACGTCAAATCCAGCATTTGAAAAATTATTTGTTTTTATTTCATTGTTCCATGTTTTTATTGCTTCATTGTATGCGGATTTAAGGTTAGGGTTATTGCCATCTACGTATAAATACAAAATGTATTCTATGTCGTATTTTTCTTCCCATTCCCAATATTCTAAATATTTGTCTTCACCATAATATTCTTTAAATTCGTCAATCGTATAATATATTCCATCTGATGCTTTTCTCATATATTCAGAGTCTAGATTGCAACGATTTGGCATTATTAATATTTTCAATTATAATTATGTATTTAATTCAATTTTAATTAAATTAAAATTGAATTAAAATTGAATTAAAGATATACGATGTATTTACCTCTAATAACAATGGTTTCTCTTAACGATGAACGCTTCATTTCTATGGCATGTGACGAGGCTCGCAATTCGACAATGCTTCAACGACATGGTTGTGTTGCGGTTGTTAATGGAAAGGTTGTTGGTTCAGGATATAATAATTATAGGAATTATTCGCGAGACGGTATGATGTCTAACTGTTGTTCTTGTCATGCTGAGATTGCGGCAACAAGATCAGCCATAAAGAATTGTAAAGTAGGTCACCGCTCAACGAAAGGGTGCTAAATTAGTTAAGAAACTTAAACTGTACGTAGTTAGAATAAGCAAACACGGAATTCTAAAGGACTCAAGACCTTGTTTAACGTGCTTTAACAAACTAAAAAATTTAGGTATAAAAAAAATTATTTACTCAACACAAGATTCTACTATAGAATGTAAAAAGATGTCGGAATACCATACTGATAGACCTAGTTTTGGATATACATTTATTAAATCTTTATGATTCCAGTTATGAATTGGTTATTAGTCGTTTAAAATGATATAGTACTCGAGAGTTTGTCGTCGCCATGTTCAACCGTCGCCTCCATATTCTCCGTGTCGGTGGTATCAGTTTGCGCCGTCGTAATATCCACCACCGTGTCGACGGGCTGTAGCACACCTATTATTAATGTCGTATTTTTTTTTACTACTATTTTTGCGCCATCCTCTTTATGTTTTAATATATAATTTGTATCTCTTTTTTCTATTTCATAACTGTTGTAAGAACTATCTATTGTTCCATTTAAATGAGGAACTTTAAAACATAATAATTCAATATTTAAATCATAATACAATGTTTCCTTCCCTCTTAAATATATATAACTTAGATCTGTATACATTTGTATGTCACTTAACTGTGAATTTGCGGAAATATCTCCAAAACTAATATTACCTGCTTGCTCGAAGGCGGTCTTCGCTATGTCAAACGCATCGGTTTTTGCCGTCTGCGCCTCTCCGCCGACGAAATCTCGTGGCACTATTATATCATTTATTGAAAATGTCTGGTTGTACTTCCCGCTAGGGAAAATTATGTGATTGTAGGTTTCATGATGCTCATCTATCATTTCTATAGATCTATTATTGATCCAGGCTTCGTTATCGTCAGGACGATCCCCTTCACTTGTCTGGTGCACATACACTACTAAATCATTGCGCGACGAGTCACCCTCCTTATAATGGTGCATATTGATAGTATCCGAGTGCCCATTGGTTCCTAGTGCGGAAACCATAGCAGTGTCCCACTCTTTGGCATTAACTTGAAAACCTTTATTGATATTACCCGATGTATTGTCTAGGAATGAATTTTGAACTTGCCTAACAAAAATAGGATGGATGTCATCCACGTTTGTGTACTGCGTCACCACGGCAGATACGCGTGCGGTGACCGCACCAACAACCAAAGCATCACTATCCCTCTTAGCATTCGCTGCATCAAACGCTGCATTTCTTGCACTTGTCGTCGACATATTCATGTCTAAATATCGTGCCACTATTATATCATTTATTGAAAATGTCTGGTTGTACTGCTCCGTAGGGAATAGTATGTGATTGTTCTCGGGCTCCGGATTACGATAGTTGCTGGCGTAGACTGCTGGTTGGTTGATCGCTTCGATATTGGGATCATAGTTGCCCCCCGAGAGCCATATATCGCCGTTGACAGGTAGGTCCCCACCCTTCTCCTGGTGCACATACACTACTAAATCATTGCGCGACGAGGAGCCCTCCTTATAATGGTGTATCACGATAGCCTTATCTTGCCATCCGGATAAGTCGGCCCAAACATACCCGCCAGTGGCAGCATTCCACTCTGCGGTATTAACTTGAAAGCCTTGACTCACATTACCCGACGTATCGTCTAGGAAGGGATTTTGAACTTGCCTAACAAAAACAGGACGCGCACCATGCTCCCAACTACCAATCTTTTCCGCTCCGTTGTCGTCTTCGTCGATGTGAGTGTACTGATACTTCACCGAAGTCACATGGTCGAGCCGTGCGCGCAGCAACTCAACGTCGGGGATGTCCGCGTACTGCACCGGATTATTATTATAGGGATAGTCATTAATATATACGTCGACTCTAGATATCAAGACACTATTGGCATCTTCATGGGCAAGACGCCGCCAGGCGAACATCGCTTGCGACTGCGCTGCTCTATCTCGTCCACCGCCTCGAGCGAGCACTATTATATCATTTATTAAAAATCTTTGGTCGCCGTCGTGTCGCGCCGGATCATCGCAAGGGAAAATTATGTGATTGTTTTTATGAGTATCGTCGATTATTTGTATATTTTCATTTTCGATCCATGCATCGCCATCGACAGGACGGTCCCCTCCCTCTCTCTCGTGCATATATACGCACATCGCCTCGCTATAGTCGCCCGGCACAGTCTCATTATAATAGTGTATATTGATAGTATACGACTCATCGTCCGCGCCAAGTTCGGAAATTGCATTGTCCCACTCTTTGGCATTAACTTGAAAGCCTTGACCCACATGACCCGCTGCCTTCTCAATAAAGGAATTTTGAACTTGCCTAACAAAAATAGGATTGAAGGAGATGTCGCGCGTGGAGGAGAACGAAGAATGCAAATTCCGCAACACCGATATTTCCTCATCAATCCTCACCTGATCCGCCAACGCATACGCATTATTTCTTGCCCATGAATTATCCTGATCGCCGAAATTTTTTGGCACTATTATATCATTTATTGAAAATGAATGGTTATACGCCTCTATAGGGACAATTATGTGGTTGGGTTTGAAGTCGTTAATGAAATATGCATTACCCTCAAGAATAAATGCTTCGTTGACGACAGGACTGTCTCCTCCACCTCTCTCGTGCAAATATACTTCGATGTCTATGTGGGGTGCCGACCACAAGTCTTCGTCTCCTGACACCCACTCATAATGGTCTATATAGAGAGTCTTATTAAGCATGGTATCGTCCCAATGTTCCTGCAAATGGTGGGTCGCAAGCCGCCGGATGCTCTCTTCCCACTCTTGGGCATTAACTTGAAAGCCCTGATTGATATTACCCGATGTCGCGTGAACTTCTCTAACAAAAATAGGATTAACCTCATTGAGGCGGACGCCATTTTCGTCGAAGCGCACTTTGTTGATGGCGCGAGTGGCAACTGCTAACGTCGTCCTTGTATTTTCGAAAACCGCAAAATACGCTTGTGTCACTGCATCATTATGCAGTAAATGATTGAAACTTTTTGGCACTATTATATCATTAATTGAAAATGTCGCGACGTATTCTGTCGTGAGGAAGATTATGTGATTATTGTTCGCCTCATTCAAGACGTATACTACTAAACGCTTAGGCTGCTTGCCCATATCGCCACCAGGGCAATGGAGTATTTCGACAGTGTACCCGCCTGGACCATAGTTTTTGTCATCATCATCTATGGCGTTATTTATAGCTTCATTCCACTCATCCGCATTAACTTGAAAACCATGACTGACATTACCAACTTCGTTGCTGGTGTCGATGAAGGGATCGATGACTTGTATAACAGAAACAAAAACGGTGTCCACATTGCCTATTTTTTTTTTTTGTCCGCTTATATCTATTGCCTTAATTGGATTACCAATAAAATTCCATGCGACATAATATGTTGTACCTGTTTCTAGACTACCAACGTAATCACTGTAATCATTGTGTAGAAGATCACTCTCAACAGAGACTGTCTTTATTACATAATAATTACTAGCATATAGCTGTCCGCTTGGATCTAGGGTTAATTTATGTAATCCTTGTATATGAAACGTAAAATCCCATATTTGTTCGTTAGTATAAGTTAAATCGTTTAGTGTTGTCATGTATAAATCATAACTGTTTGCGGATTTTTTATTTAATGTAAATGATATATAATTTGTAATGGAATTATATTTACTGAGTCCGTGATAATATTGACGCACGTCTGAGTTATGATAAAAAGTAGTTAAACTCCAACTTTTATTATCAGAATTTAATATATTCGATGCGTCAACGGTTATTCTGTTAATATCATAACCACCAATATAACTCGTAGGATCTTTCACATAACTAGAATCATAGTTAACTTGATAACCTATATCTTGCAAAAATCCTAATGTAATTGTACTTATCGATACTTCGTCATCTATGGATGACGTCATGAGTTCATTACTAAAATATGGATACAAATTTAATGAACTATCGCTTTTAGGATAATATCTATACTCAATCGAAAATTCTGTTCCGTCTTGGTACACCGGTTGCCCTTCTTCCAAATAATATTGACCGTGCAGAGACGTATTTTCTATTGGAATTACATTAATTTCTAAATCATCATACAATAAATCACTTAATATTCTTTTATATTGTTCCAACGCTTTCGTACCATAGTAAAAATATTTATTATCTGTATCGTATAATAAATATCTTGTCCACGCGGTTGAATTGCCTATTCCTAATATTTTTAATGTTTCACGAACTATAATTATTGTATTTTTGTTATATTGATTATTATGACCGGATGAGTCTAATAATGTTATTATATCTGTATCTCTTGTATCTGTGTATATATATCTATTTGTTAAATCAGTATTCAGCGACCCGTCTTTTAAATATATAATTTCTTCATTTGATAAGGTAAGAAATGAGTTTATTATTGCAGAAGCATCTAAAACATACTGACGCGACCCAATCTCTTCGTAATCATATTGGATACCTGTGGTTTCGGACACGGGATCGGGATCGGACACGGGATCGGGATCGGGATCGGGTTCGAATGCTGTATAACTATTTATAGGACGATAACTATTATTAAAACTATTATTAAAACTTATTAATCCGTGTGAATTTATTAATTCGGATTGGGTAAACCCACATTCTCTTGTGGTTGCCCCAAATATATATACTTGTTCTATTGTAGTATTGGGTGCGGGTTCGGGTTCTAGTTCAGTATATATGACACCTTTTGCTTGTATTTTACCTATTATTAACTCGGTACCGAGTTTATAATATATTTTTTCTAGATCAACACCTGAAAGATCATAATATTTTCCAAATATTATATAATAACTGCCTGTATTTATCATTATATAGTTTAAATGTTCGCCCGAAGCTGACGTTAGACATAATTCTGATGTATCTGTATTCAAAGAAATATCCAAAAAAATGAAATCTAAATAGTTATTTAAATACTCACTGTTACTTTTTGAGTTCATAATAAGATTATTAGAATCATCTAAATAAATCATTATATCTGTATTACCTGTCGGCGCGCCGGTGGCGTCCGCCAATAAATAACTATAAGTTGTTTCAGTATTGTAACTTGTATCTGAAACTATTCTGCCCAATACATTTGGGGTTATACCACTCGGCGTATTGCCGTCTGTAGTTAAATTTGTTAGGATATTTGATACAGCGGAAATTATTTCTTCATTAACCGTTGTTGAGGTCGTGTCGGTCGTGTCGGTCGTGTCGGTCGTGTCGGTCGTGTTGGTCGTGTTGGTCGTGTCGGTAATGTACCTCCATCTACCCCCTTGATTTCTATTTAAAATACACGAGCATCTCATCGTATTAGACATATTTTGCCGATTGGTTATGGATTCAAACTTATTTTTGCTTATTGATACATTTGACCCATTACCCGGGTTGCTTGACAGATGCATTAAACGAGCAATTCTAAAATTATACATATATTTAATCAATTATTAAATAATTGATTAAATAAATTGATTTCTAATAATTTTATATAAAATTATTAGAAATCAATGGAATTACCTTATGAATTGTTGGAATATATATTTCATTATATTGATGTTAAAAATATACTTTATAAGGTTGATAATATTAACCAAAACCTTGATGGCATATTTAAATCTAATATTTATTATCATCAATTTTGGAAAGAAAAAATTCGTAGTTCGTATTTAGAAAAAAGAGAACTATTTAAAACTTATAATAGTTCTATATTTACTTATCATAATTTTTGTCAAACATCTATCGAATATTGGATGAAACATAACGGTTTATTTCTTGACAAGATTTTATATTACACAGATAAAGAAACATTAAATGATATTAAGCATAGTCAGTTTCTATAATTTAATAAACTGTACAATTTCTATTGAAACCATTTGGTATTGGTATCATTTGCAAACATTGGTATTTAATATTACTAATGTAGTCGGCGTATGATTGTGATGCGAGTGGTGTAGTTAATTTAGTATTGCAATTGTTGTGTTCATAATATTTACCTCCAATATGATAGCGATTACTGCATTTATTTGTTTTTGATGTTGTTGATGCTGCCATTATCGGATTATAATATAAACCCATACCAAACTTATGCGTGGCGCAAAACATATAAAATGTATCTGAATCTTCTGCTGTGTATGTAATGGTCGCACCGGTTTCTCCTGGTACTCCTGAGGCGCTGAAATACGATGGATTGGCATAACCTGGTTCACTATTTGTAGTTGAGAATCGTAAGGGGTGACCTTCATTGGTTGTATCACTTTGATCGAATATATATTTGTAACCTTTAACAAATGTTAAATTAAATGATGGATTGCCGTTGATAACAAATTGGTCGTTTATAACTGTTACCTTATATGTAATTGTATTATAATTGTTGATTGCTTGGGTTTTTAATTTATCTGTGTATTCACTTGCATCTACTGCTGAATTTAAGTTGTGTACCCAATAATTTGGATATTTTGAAAACATCCATTTGTATTTAGTATGGATTAATCCATTTTGATTTTTTGTAGAGAGTTTAATTTCCGTTTGGAGCGTGCTACAACTACCCGAATTTACAACCGATACTTCATAACTTCCGCTACCACATTTTCTAGCAAATCGTCCAGATACACGGCGTCTTGAACCGCCACCATGTCCCATCGGTTCGCTACCTTTAAAAGGTGTCCGTGTCACTGATTTGGCAAGATTTGTGGTACCAACAGAACCGAACGGTCTTTTTATGCCGTTTAAATAAAACCCATTGCTACTTACTGTCGACGAATTTATACTTGTGCCGTGTATTGTTTTAGATTTTTTTTTTAATGTTGCCAAAGACATGTTATATATTAAATATATAAAAAAACACGTTCCTCTTTATTGATTTTTAAACATCGTTCAAGAAACCAATACAATTTAGTATTAATTATTGGGTAAATTGTTAATAGGTTATTATCGTATTTTGTATTGAATAAACAGTATACCAATAAGTTTGCTATGTTATAATACAATGTCTCTACTTCTAATAAATAGGGTACTGATTGTTGGTTAAACTCGTTTGATGGAATAAATTCTGTTATATTTTCCATTATGTTTTCAATACTTATTTTATTATCTTTTAATTTATAAATATTGTTATAGTTGATAAATAAAAACTTGTCGTTGTTTACTACTATTATGTCGTCTAATTTTAGGTTTACAAACATATAACCATTGCTTTCTAGATTATTCATAGTCAAAATAATATCTTCTAACATATTAACTATTATTTTGTAGTCTAACTTATTGTTATTTTTATTCAGGTATTCTTTTAAGCTTGTTATGTTGTTTGCTTTTATTGTTATTGATGTATCGGTTTCTATTACATCTATTATGCCTTTATAAATAAAAGACTTTGCAAAGTCTATATCTGTTTCTATAATATATTTATTCGCGTATTTATTAACCTTAATATCATCAATATTATGTATCATGCTCATTTATGTATAAATTACTTTAATAATTTATTTTTATATAAAATTGAAAGCTAAAATCTAATCTAATTGATAAGTAATCAAATACAATCCAAGAACATGACCACGAACATGACCACCAACATGACCACGAACACGGCTCCGCACAGCGATAGGTTCCAAGGATACATTCGTAGTAGCAGTCAGTCTAATGCTTATAATGGTATGAGGAGTAGTCGGAAGAGCAATACGCGTGGTGGTGCCGGCACTATTAGTAATCGCGTGGCAAATCGCTTTATTCGCCAGACGGATCTTTATGAACAAGAATATCCGACTCTTACAACCAATGTTACGCAAAATAAAGTAAATTATCAAGAAAATTCTTGGTGTGATGTTATTAATAAGTGTAACAATGATAACAGTGTTATCATTGTAATTAAAAAAAAACGACTAAATGATATTGCATTTAAGGATAACAGTGATTCTGCTAAAGTTATTCCATTTAATTATAACACATTGAAAAAAAATACGGATATGGATTCAAATGATATGGATTCAAATGATATGGATTCAAATGATATGGATTCAAATGACTATACATACACATTGGATTTGGGTTGTGACGATTGGGGGGGTGATTGGGAATATGAAAGCGACGACAGTGACGGCGATAATTACAGTGATTATGGTAGTGATGGTTATAGTTCAGAATATTAATATTAATATTGATATTAATATCCTTTTTTTGTAATATGTTAATATATATATAATATGGACTCTTCGAGTTTCTCAGATTCTGAAGTATTATTAGATGCTGCGAGAGGCACTACGGGCGTAACAGATTTTAATAAACAATATATAAAAGTATTAATTATAACAACTGATAAAAATATACCGTCCGGTACTTATGAAACTACGAACGCATCAGGTGAAAAAGTATACAGCGGTCTTCCGTATACTATTTGGAAACGGATAAAAGAAAACCTTTCTGATAATTATGAATTTAAGGAAGAATTTAAAAATATACTTAATTATGGTAAAGTAATTGATGAAGTAAATCAAAATGATGCTTATGATTTGGTTATAGGTTTGTTTTATAGAACATCGAAAAGATTAGATAAAATTAATTATACATCACCTGTAATATTGAGTCAAAATTCTATCTTAACATTTGATAGAATTAATTATGGTGAAAGAATATTGATTACAATGAAAGAGTTATTACTTGGACCCATGATAATATTATTTATTTTATCTATTATTTGCGGTTTTGCTATTTTCATGATAGAACCGAATCGTTCTGAATATATTGATCAGGTTAAAAGTAGTAGATTTAAGGTTTCAAAAAGTAATCTTAGTCTAAGGAGAAGTATAATGACTGCTATTGCGGCGTTTTTTGGAGAAATGGGTTTTCTTGCCGAAAACACGACACTCAGTTATAAAGGGTTATTTATTGTAGTTGTTATAATGATGTTGGCATTTCTATTTGTTTTAGTTTTACAAGCTCAAGCCACAACATTTGATGCGGAATTACAACAACGTGGTACAATGACTCGCAAAAACTTAAGCGATAAACAACTACTTTGTATTAAAGGACAAAGCACCGCCAAAAAATTTGAACGTTTTGGTGCTAATATTACCT